>OJNO01000189.1_pt1 | contig 40778 bp, 33 predicted proteins | sample 1597761 | NCBI WGS metagenome assembly OJNO01 (sample SAMN00265071, study PRJEB22529) | human gut metagenome
CAGATGCCATTATGGACCGTTTGGTGGCAAATGCAAGTAAAATAGAGTTAAAAGGCGATTCTATGCGCCAGAAATTGAAAAAATAAATTACCTTTGCAAATTGAAAAGCAGAACTGAAATCTTGGTACCGATTGCAGCGATACAAGCGGTACCGATTGCAGTGATAGCATGGTACCGATTACACCGCTACGCTTGGTACCGATACAGCGCTATCGTCAGATTAAGTGGTGAATAAAATATCTAGTGTTTGCTCGCCCAAGGTGAAGTTTTCGACTTCGCCTTGGGCGAATTTCGTTCTATACCAACCCGAATTGATTCTCAATATCAATCGGAAAATTAATATCAAACAGAGCTGTTTCGTTCTATGCTATACCGATTTGATGCGGGCAATCAGTGGAACGATGGCCTTGACTTCGTCGGGATTGTAATAGAACTGGCGACCGATTTGGGTGTGTCCCAGGAAACGGCGGTCGCGTAATTTCTGTAATGTGCGGGGGCTGATGCGCAGCTGCTGACAGACCTCAGATCCTGTGAGCCACTGGTTGAGACGCTTGCCGTTTGCCTTGTGCTTCAACAACTCTACCTTTTGTACTAAGGCATCGTATCTTGCCATCATCAAGTCGAATGCCTTCTTTTCCATTGTTACTACTTCCATGTTCTTGATTTTTATGGGTTTGACATTTTCGGCTGCGAAGATACGACACGAATTAGGAAAAACAATGAAAATGGAGATTTGTGGCAGTGCTTTTCCGTCGTTTGCTGACCGATAGGCAAGTAATTCAAGAAAATTATACGTGGGTCATTAATGAGTTGTTAAACGGGTATTTCGCAAATGATTAATTTTGCCACCGAGAAATCAAAACAGCAAAGTTTGTAACATTTAAAACGGAATCAAAATGGAAGTAATAACAATGGAAAGTTCAGCCTTTAAGATGCTGACAGAACAGATTGCCGACGTGGCAAAGTTGGTAGCTCTCATATATTCCAATGCGAGAGAAAATACCAAAAGAAGAAGCATGGAACTTGTGCTGACAAGCAGTGATGCTGCAAGAATACTTGGGATAAGCAAGCGAACCCTGCAGCGCTTGCGCTCTACCAACAGCATCGAGTACTTCATGGTGCGCGGACAATGCAGATACAGCATCAACGCTGTACAGAAATTGATTGAGGAACGAACCATTGCCAAGGAGACATGAGTATGGAAGATGGAACATTGAGACGATTGGAATTATATCTGCATGACCTGCACAAGAAGATTGACGGCATCTATGACATGCTGATGTTGAGACATGAGCGAAGCGGAGAGGACAAGGGATGCTCTGGCATCAACGAGAAATTGCTCGACAATCAGGATCTCTGTCTTTTGTTTCAAATCTCTCCCCGTTCCCTGCAACGCTACCGCAGTTTGGGAGTGCTCCCTTACAAGCGGCTGGGACAGAAGACCTACTACACGGAGGAAGACGTGAAGCAATTTATCAAGAACAACGTGAAGAATTTCAATCAGGAGAATGTGGAGCATTATATGACTCGCATTCACCAAAAATTCAAGTAACAAAAGTATTCACCATTAAACATTTACAATTATGGTACAAAAGAAAAAGAGTGATGAACAGGACGTGCTGGTAGTCCGTGACGAGAAGACGGGCGAGATCAGCGTCGTCGCCGGACTCAGCAGAGACGGCACCCCGAAGCGAGTGCCCGCCAAGGCGGAGAATACGCCCGACTTCCTGCGCTTTGACCGCAACAGTGACCTGATGGACAGTTTCTTTAGAAACTTCTACCGCCAGTGCAAGGAGCCAAGCCGATTCGGATTTTACCGTATCGCGGCAGACCAGGTGGAAAACCTTCTCGGAGTGATGAAGGAGTTGCTGAAAGATCCTGAGGCTAACAAAGAGATTCTTTCCGCCCACAAGGTTAACACCTCTGACTTCGAGAAAGAGGCAAGAAAAGCGGCGAAGCAGGGAGAAAGAGAAAAGAATGGCGATGCGGGCACAGGGACCTCATCATCTGATGAAGAAGTCAAGTCGCAAAGTGCTGCGAATGAGAATGGGGCGACGGTTCAAAGCACTAAGGCTGAGGACGGGGAGATGGTTCGAAGCGGCAAAGTAGAGAACGAGAAAACGGTTCAAGGCGTTAAGGCTGAGGATGGTGCAATGGGGCAAAGTGTTAAGGCAGAGAGCGGGGCGACGGCTCAAAGCAATAAAAAAGAGAATGAAACAACAGTACAAACCAACAAAAAAGAGAACGACATGGAACAGAAACCAGAACAGACCGCAACCGAACAGCAGGTACAGACCGCCCCGGGTGTAAAGCAGAACCTCATTAGTGGTAACGATGTGAACCTGCAGGAACTTGGTGCCAAATATGGCATAGACTTCAACAGTATGAATGAGAAGGATATGAAAGCCCTGCTCAACTACGGCAAGACGGGGCTTGTGATTGTGAAGCCGACCTTCGGCGGTGAACAGATAGAGATACAGGCCCGTCTGTCATTCCGCAAGGACGATAACGACCAGTTGCAACTCGTGCCGCATTTCGTGCGCAACGAGCCTAAACTCGATGTCGCTTACAAAGGCTATACCTTCACTCCAGAGGACAAGAAGAACCTGTTGCAGAACGGCAACCTCGGAAAGGTTGTGGATTTCCCCGACAAGAATACAGGTGAACTGCGTCCTTATTTCATCAGTATCGACCGTCTCACCAATGAGATTGTTGACATCCCTACCAACAAGGTGCGCATACCCGATACCATCGGCAAGACACCTATTACCAAGGACGACAAGAGAGTGCTCTACTCTGGTCTTCCGCTTCGCAAGGAGATTGAGCTTGCCAACGGGCGCAAGTTTACACCGCTGTTGCAGGTGAATGTGGAACAGCGTGGCGTGGAGTTTGTGCCTGGCAGCACAAGACAGGTGCAAGGTCAGAAACAGAATGGAGACAAGAAGCAGACCGCTGACAAGCAGGAGCAGAAGGCAGAAGGTGATGCGGGCGGTCAGAAGAAGCAGCAAGATCCCAACCACTGGCTCAATGAGGATGGGACTATCCGCCGACTCAACACCTATTTCAAGAAGGAACTGACCGAGCAGCAGAAGGACGACTACGTGGCAGGCAAGACCATCGAGATCAAGGAAGTGCCGAACAAGAACGGCAGCGGTACCTATACCGCCTACGTGAAGTTCGATTTCGACAAGATGCAGCCACGTTCCTACCGCAACAATCCAGACCTCAAACAGGCTAAGGAACAGATTCCGACCAATGAGAACAAGGTACAAGTCGCCGACAACGAGCAGGGCAAGACCCATGAGGCGACCAAGCACACCAAGGATCCGCTGAGTCCGGGACAGTCTGCGCCAAAGAACGAAAAGCAGCAGAAGGAACAGAACGCCGAGGAACAGAAGCCAAAGAGAAAGGCAAGAAGCGTGAAGATGTAGTTGCCGCCACTTGATCCACAGAGTTAATCATCCATCATAACAACCGACATCTGCGACCGTCTATCCCACGGTTGCGGATGTCACAAAAACAACAGACAATGAAGACAATCATCGCAGAGAAACCAAGCGTAGCCAAGGAAATCGCCCACATTGTGGGAGCTGACAAGCGTGAGGAAGGCTATATGCAGGGCAATGGCTATTTTGTGACATGGGCATTCGGACATTTAGTGCAGCCAGCCATGCCGGAAACTTACGGCATGAAGGGATTCCATGCAGAGAATCTGCCTGTGATTCCCGACCCGTTCGTTCTTGTTCCCCGACAAGTCAAGACAGAGAACGGCTACAAACCAGATGCAGGTGTGCTTGCCCAGATTAAAATTATCGGCAAGCTGTTTGACAGCAGTGAGCGCATTATCGTAGCAACTGATGCCGGACGTGAGGGAGAATTGATTTTCCGATACCTCTATGCGTATCTCGGTTGCAGGAAACCTTTCGACCGTCTCTGGATCAGTTCGCTTACGGACACCGCCATCCGTGAGGGACTTCGGAACCTCAGGGATGGCAAGGAGTATGACAATCTCTATCATGCAGCCAAGGCACGAAGTGAGGCTGACTGGCTCGTCGGCATCAACGGCACGCAGGCCCTGACGATAGCCGCAGGACGTGGCACCTATTCCGTAGGTCGTGTGCAGACTCCGACCCTTGGCATGGTGTGCGAACGCTATTGGGAACACAAGCGTTTCGAGTCGAAACCGTTCTGGCAGGTACACTTCGGTGTGGTTGGTGCAGACAGTGGCAATATACTGAAGTTCACATCTGCCAACCGATGGACAGACGAAGCCACCGCAACCGACATATATAATAAGGTGAAAGATACTGGTTCTGCCATCATCACAAAGGTCGCAACCAAGCGAAAGGTGGAGAAGGCACCGCTCCTTTACGACCTCACCACCTTGCAGAAAGAAGCCAACTCCCAGCATGGCTTCACGGCAGAGCATACACTATCCATCGCCCAGAAACTCTACGAGGCAAAGTTCATCACCTATCCAAGAACATCAAGCCGCTATATCTCGGATGATGTATTTGCCACCCTTCCCAAACTCTTCAAGAATCTGGAGAATCATTCGGAATATGGAGAGAATGTGAAACTCTTGCCTGGCAGTGAGGACTATAGCAAGAACAGCGTGAATGCAGCCAAAGTGACCGACCACCATGCCCTGCTCATCACAGAAAATGCAGCCATTGGTCTTTTCAAGGACGAGAAGATCGTTTATGACATGATATTGTGCCGGATGATTGAAGCGTTCTCGGCAGACTGCATCAAGGACATCACATCAGTATCGGCGCAAGTGGATCATGAAGTTGAGTTTGGCATCAGTGGCTCCATCATCCGACAGACTGGCTGGCGAGCGTTGCCGCTCAAGGAAAAGAACAACAGGCAGGACAAGGATGCAGACGCAACAGACAATGAGGTCAAGGAGCAAGTCATTCCCAACTGGCAAGAAGGACAGCATATCACTCTTTCTGGCTGCACCATCACGGAGGGCAAGACCAAACCAAAGCCATTGCATACGGAATCCACATTGCTTGCAGCAATGGAGACCGCAGGCAAAGAGATAGAAGATGATACGATGCGCCAGGCAATGAAGGACAGCGGTATTGGCACACCTGCCACACGTGCCGCCATCATCGAAACCCTGCTCAAACGAGAGTATATGGTGCGCCAGCAGAAGAAACTTGTGCCGACGGAAAAAGGACTCGCCCTGCATTCCGTGGTGAAGAACATGGCGATTGCCAATGTGGAGATGACGGGCAAATGGGAGGCGGAACTTGCCAAGATTGAACGAGGTGAAGCAAGTGCAGACGGGTTCACCCATAGTATCGAAGGCTATACCCGTGAAATCACTGCGGAGCTGTTAGGTTGCGACAGACTTTTCAGCCACAAGGATTCCGGCTGCCAGTGTCCTAAATGCAAGCAAGGTACCATGCAGTTCTTCGGAAAGGTAGTAAGATGCAGCAACAAGGAGTGCGGTATGCCAGTGTTCAAGCAGGTAGCAGGAAAGTTGCTCACTGATTCCGACATCACCGACTTGCTTACCAAGGGCAAGACCAGAACGCTCAATGGTTTCACCAGCAAGCAAGGCAAATCGTTCTCCGCAGCCATTGCCTTTGACGAGAATTTCAACACGAAATTCGTCTTTGCAGAGCGCAAAACAGCAGAAAAGCGAGGAAATGTGAAGAGATACAAGAAATAGTTTGTACCTTTGCCACCGAAACATGGTTCATAAATGGTGTCTTGATTCAGGATGCTTTTATTTACTGTGGATTAAGTGGCGGCACTCGGAGGGATACCGAGTGCCTTTTTCTTGCTTTCACACAAACACCAACCGCCATCCACGGTTTATTATTCACCACTTAATCCATTCAACTGACAAATGAACAGAAAGAAACAGGCACAGACAGAGCTGTCCTATTACGGACTGTATCTCTTGAACCACCTCAGGGAGAACCGTTTTCCACAAGCCAGCGATGCGGACTTTATCCGCGAACGTGCAGACCATGCCGCAGAGGTATATGAGCAGGCACGGCGTGATGCCCTCTTTGCCGATGCAGCACAAGAGCTTGCCATGGCAGCATTGCTGAAAGGTCTCCGCTTTTCCAAGTACAGCATCCTGTATGATGTTGTTGACAGTGAGTTTCCCCTGGAGGTAGCAGTAGAAGACCAGGAAGCGTTTGTCAAGAACCTCCTGCCTTTGGTTGACAACGTGTATTCCATTTACGACCTCACCGATGACGATTTTGCCCAGTCACCGGACTACGACCAGCTCTACACAGAGTTGACTGGAGCCGTAGCCCTTTTCATAGAGTCAAATGGCGTACAATAGAAAACAACGGCTGAACGACAACATCAAGGCGATAGAGACAGCATTCATCCTTGACAGGGAACAGCGCACGCCGACCGCCCGTGAGCGTCTCCTTCTGGAGCGTTATTGCGGATTCGGTGGATTGAAGTGCATCCTGAACCCTGCCAGGGAACTGGCGGATGTCGTCCATTGGGCAAAGTCAGACCTTGAGTTGTTTGCTCCAACAGTGGAGCTGCATAGACTTATCCGTGAAAACAGCAAGAATGAAAGCGAGTACAAACAGTTGATGGACAGTCTGAAACAGTCCGTCCTTACGGCATTCTACACGCCGTCAGCCGTTACAGAGGCTCTGACGGATGTATTGAAAGAGCATCAGATCATCCCCGAAAAGGTGCTTGAACCCTCGGCAGGCATCGGTGCCTTTGTCGATTCCGTCTTGGATAACAATCCCAAGGCAGACATTATGGCATTTGAAAAAGACCTGCTTACGGGAAAGATACTCCGCCATCTGCACCCGGAGCAGAAAGTGCGCATAGAGGGATTCGAGAAGATAGAAAAGCCTTTCAATGACTACTTTGACCTCGCCATCTCAAATATTCCGTTTGGCGATGTTGCCGTATTTGATCCGTCCTATACAGCCATGAAAGGCATGAGGGCACTTGTCACCAGACGCATACACAACTACTTCTTTGTCAAGGCTCTTGATACGGTAAGGGACGGTGGGTTGGTTGCCTTCATCACCTCACAAGGCGTATTGAATGCCAAAAACAACAGTGCCGCGCGTTTTATGATGCTCTATCATGCTGATCTCGTGTCAGCGATTCGTCTTCCCAACAACCTGTTCACGGAAAATGCCAATACGGAAGTGGGCAGTGACCTCATCATCCTGCAAAAAAACAGCCAAAAGGAGTCGCTGCGAGGAGACGACAACCTGCTTGATACCGTCTATAATGACGAGAACCGCATTCCGACAAACAACTACTTTCTGGAGCATCCGGAACGCATTATCCATACAACGGCAAAGTTGGATACTGACCCGTTCGGCAAACCTGCAATGATATACACGCATGAGGATGGCGTGGAAGGCATTGCAGAGGAATTAAGAAAAATGCTCCATGAAGATTTCGGAAGAAATTTTCATTTGAGCAGATATTTGGGGGAAGAGCAAACCGCCTTATTGAATAAGGTGGAACGGGGGCAGAAACAGGGGCAACCTGCACCTAGGTACAGAGAATCTGCACCGGCTACAGAGCAAAACCCCTTATGGAATAAGGGGGAACGGTGGCAAGAGGTAGGGCAGACAAAACTGGAACAACCTGCACCGGAGCAACCAGAAATGGAGCCAGAACTGGGGCAAATAGAAGCAGCACCGGAGCAAACAAAACTGGGGGCAGAACAAGGGCAAATAGAAATGGAGCACAGTGAACCAGTACTGGCTACAGGGCATAACACCTTATGGAATAAGGTGGAACGGGGGCAGGAGCAATCACAATCGGGGCAAACAAAACTGGGGCATTCAAAAACAAAGCAACCAGAACCAGGGCTAGAACAAGGGCAATCAAAACCGGGGCACAGTGAATCAGTACCGCCAACAGGGCAATCTCATCAGCAGCCACCAGTGCAAATGACTCTGTTTGATCTTTGGGGCATGGAAGAAGATAACCGCCTAAAGGGTCATGCGACGAAGAAGAAAACTGCAGCCTCTGTGGGTGCAGCCGCCACAGGAAGTGCTGCCACCAAGAAAATGCCTAGAAAGAAAGCAAGCCCGCTGGTGAAAAATGTTAATCCGACTTTTGAAGTTGGGACAAAACCTGCGGAAAAAGAAGCAAAGCCTTTATTGGCAGAAGCGAAGGGGCCTGATACGGCTCAGAAGCACAAGGCGGCTACAAGGGGCGAGGTGGAACAGGAACACAAAGCGGCACCAAGGGACGCAGTTGAACTGGAACACACAACGGCAAAGGAGAATGAGACTGTACAGATGCACGAAACGAAACAGGAGCACATGATGGTAAAGGGGCACGAGGTGGCGCTGGGATACGAGACGACGCAGGGAAACAAGACGGCACAAGAGACGAAGCCCATTCTGCCTGGTGATGAGCCATACGCAAACATCTCTTGGGAAGAGAATCCGCCAATCAACGGCTTTTACGAGATGATGATGACCATGGCTCCCGAAGACAGGGTGATGTTGCGCCAAAAGGCGGAATTGCACCGTCAGGAACAGCTCAAGGTCTTGGGTATTGAAGATACGCTTGATCCGAAGTTCAAGCCGCCGATGGAACCGATAGAAGTTCTCAAAGCTCAAATCGGGCATGGGCAGTCTAAAGGGAATGAGATAAAGGATGAGGCAAAGGCTCAGAATGGATTGGATAAAGCAGATCAGGGGCGAAAGCAACAGAAAGGGCAAATCAGAACACAAGAAGAGCTGGCACGAAAGGATGAGCAAGAAAGAATGCGGGAAAAGCAGGCAGGAAAGGAAGGGCCAGAAAGAATGTGGGAAGAGTTGGCAAGAAAGGAAGAGCAAGAAAGAAAGCGGGAAGAGCTGGCAAGGAAGAAAGAGGATGCTATGAAGCCCCGTCCGTTTGATGAGAAACTGGAAAGTTTTCATCGTGAAGGTTCTATGGTGCTCGACTCTGCCAGAAACATCGGTGTATTGAAAGACCTTACCAAGTATGGTGCTACCTTCATGCCGTTGGATCTGAATATGGAGCAGAAAGAAAAGGCTGTCCTGTATATCGCCCTCCGTGATGCCTATCAGAAACTTTACACCTATGAAGCGGAAGAACAGACGGAAAACAAGCAGATGCGTGAGAGTCTGAATGTCTATTATGACGTTTTTTTCATTCGCTTCGGCAACCTCAATGCCAAGCAGAACGTGAAGTTCATCCTCATGGATGCCTCAGGGCGCGACATGCTGTCGTTGGAACGGGTGGAAAACGGACAGTTCACAAAGTCAGACATCTTCGACCACCCGGTCTCTTTTTCGCTTGATGAGGTCAGTCATGTGGATTCTCCAGAGGAAGCGCTCACCGCCTCGCTCAACAAGTTCGGCCGTATCGACTTGCCGTATATGACTGAATTATCGGATATGCCGGAACTGGAACTGACGGAAGCGCTTAAAGGGCGCATCTATTACAATCCACTCATAGACGGCTACGAGATAGCCGACCGCTTCATTGCTGGCAATGTCATAGAGAAAGCGGAGCGTATAGAAGAATGGCTGAAGGAAAATCCCGACCATGCAATCGTGAGGGAGTCGTTGGAAGCCTTGAAGGCAAGCATTCCCGAACCGATAGCCTTTGAGGATCTGGACTTCAACTTCGGTGAGCGTTGGATACCTACAGGTGTGTATTCCGCTTACATGAGCCACCTCTTTAATACACAGGTCAGCATCGTCTATTCCGACAGCATGGACGAATATTCGGCAAAATGCAGTATGAAGACCATGGCCATCACGGATGAGTATATGGTGAAGGGATATTACCGCCACTATGACGGCATGAGTCTTCTGAAACATGCCCTGCACAACACCTGTCCCGACATGATGAAGAGCATCGGTGAGGACGAGAACGGCAACGACATCAAGGTGCGTGACAGCGAGGGCATACAGCTTGCCAATGCCAAGATTGACGAAATCCGCAACGGGTTCACTGAATGGCTGGAAGAGCAGTCTGACTCCTTCAAGGAACGCTTGACCACGATGTACAACCGGAAGTTCAACTGCTTCGTGCGTCCGAAGTATGACGGTTCTCACCAGACCTTCCCCGGCTTGGACTTGAAAGCCCTTGGCGGAAAGTATGGCATCAAGAGTGTGTATCCAAGTCAGAAGGACTGTGTATGGATGCTTTTGCAGAACGGAGGCGGGATATGTGACCACGCCGTAGGTACTGGCAAAACCCTCATCATGTGCATGGCTGCGCATGAGATGAAACGTCTCGGTATGGCTCACAAGCCGATGATTATCGGACTGAAAGCCAATGTCGCGGAGATAGCTGCCACCTATCAGACAGCTTATCCCCATGCGAGGATACTCTATGCCTCGGAGAAGGATTTTTCCACCAAGAACCGTGTCAGTTTCTTCAACAACATCAAGAACAACGACTATGACTGTGTAATCATGTCGCATGACCAGTTCGGGAAGATACCGCAATCGCCAGAACTCCAGCGGCAGATATTGCAGGCGGAGCTTGATACCGTGGAGGAAAACTTGGAGGTGATACGCACGCAGGGCAAAGACGTGTCACGGGGAATGCTCAAAGGCTTAGAAAAGCGAAAGCAGAATCTGGAGGTGAAGTTGCAGAAGATAGCCTACAGCATCGAGCAACGCACCGATGATGTGGTGGATTTCCGCATGATGGGCATTGACCACTTGTTTGTGGACGAGAGCCACCAGTTCAAGAACCTCATGTTCAACACCCGTCACGACCGTGTGGCAGGACTCGGCAACAGCGAGGGAAGCCAGAAGGCACTCAACATGCTTTTTGCCATCCGAACCATACAGGAGCGGACAGGCAGAGACTTGGGAGCGACATTCCTGTCGGGAACAACTATCAGCAACTCACTGACTGAGTTGTATCTGCTTTTCAAGTACCTGCGCCCTAAGGAACTGGAGCGTCAGGACATCCGTTGTTTCGATGCGTGGGCGGCAATCTTCGCCAAGAAGACTACCGACTTCGAGTTTAACGTCACCAACAACATCGTACAGAAGGAGCGTTTCAGATACTTCATCAAGGTACCGGAGCTTGCTGCTTTCTACAACGAGATAACCGACTATCGCACAGCGGAGGCGGTTGGTGTGGACAGACCACAGAAGAACGAGATCCTTCATAACATACCACCGACACCCGAGCAGGAGGACTTCATCCAAAAACTGATGGAGTTTGCCAAGACGGGCGATGCTACCATCCTCGGCAGACTTCCACTGTCAGAAACGGAAGAGAAGGCAAAGATGCTCATAGCCACGGACTATGCCCGAAAGATGGCTCTCGACATGCGCATGATAGACCCGACTTGTGAGGACCATCCCGACAACAAGGCGAGCCATTGTGCCAAGATGATAGCCGACTACTATCACCGTTACGACGGTCATAAGGGCACGCAGTTCGTGTTCTCCGACTTGGGAACATATCGACCGGGCGAATGGAACGTGTATTCTGAAATCAAGCGCAAGCTGATAGAGGATTACGGCATACCGTCGTCTGAAATCCGCTTCATTCAGGAGTGCAAGAACGAGAGGGCAAGAAAGGCGGTGATAGCAGCTATGAACGAGGGTTCGGTACGAGTATTGTTCGGCTCCACATCCATGTTGGGTACAGGTGTAAACGCACAAAAACGGTGTGTGGCTATCCATCATTTAGATACACCGTGGCGGCCGTCAGACTTGGCACAGCGTGACGGTCGAGGTGTGCGTGCCGGCAACGAGATTGCCAAGCTGTATGCCGACAATAAGGTGGATGTCATCATCTATGCGGTGGAAAAGTCGCTTGACTCGTACAAGTTTAACCTCCTGCACTGCAAGCAGACTTTTATCTCGCAGTTGAAAAGCGGAGCCTTGGGAGCGAGAACCATTGACGAGGGAGCGATGGACGAGAAATCGGGCATGAATTTTTCCGAGTACATGGCTATTCTCTCAGGCAATACCGACTTGCTTGACAAGGCGAAGCTGGAGAAGAAGATTGCTTCTCTGGAGGGTGAGCGCAAATCATTTAACAGGGGCAAGCGTGATTCGGAACTGAAACTGAAGTCAAAGTCAGAAGAGCTGGACGGCAATCGGACTATACTCAAAGGCATGACAGCGGACTATGACAAGTTTATGAGTCAGGCAAAGAAGGATATGGACGGGAATATTCTCAATCTCATCACCCTTAACGGTCTCGAGTCCAATAATCTAGAAGTGATAGGCAAACAGCTTCAAAAGATGGTAAAAACGGAAAGGACAGATGGGGAATACAAGGAAATAGGTGCAATTTATGGATTTCCTATCAAGGTCGTAAGCGAGACAAGCTTTGAGAGCGGTCTTCCCTTCGTTGATAACCGCTTTGTTGTTGAGGGCCATTACAAGTATCAGTACAACAACGGACATCTCGCCAAGTCTGACCCGATAGCTGCGGCAAATAACTTTGTGAATGCCCTGCAGAAGATACAAGGATACATTGAACAGTATGATTCAAGATGCAGGACACTTGAGAAGGAGATACCGCAGCTGCAGGAAATTGCTACCAAGGTCTGGAAGAGAGAAGATGAGCTGAAAAGTCTGAAGACAGAACTGGCTGCTTTGGATAGGAAGATACAACTGGAACTGGCACCACCGCAGCAGGCTGCTGAAAAAGAAGAGACGACCCCGGCAACAACACTGCCTATGAATGAAAGCGAGAGAGCTCGTCAGCCGCCACAACGGGTATGTGCAAACTATCGATTCTGATACCTTACTATTATATAGGGGCATCTTTGTTTCTTTGAAAGAGACAGAGGTGTCCCTATCATTTTTTTATAATTTACAAAAATATTTACGTATTATGTCAAGAAACAAGAAAACATCAGAGTCGTTATTCCAGTTCATGAACCTCCTCATCGTCCTGTTGCTGAAGAACGGGCAATACCGCACCTCACTGCATTACAAGGCAACCCTCAACAGCTTTAAGCGATACCGAGACAACAAGGATATTGCCCTAAGAGAGATTGATGCTGAAGTGATGCGCTCGTATGAGGCGTATCTGCATCATACAGCGGAGGTATGCAAAAACACCAGTTCCTTTTATCTCCGCATCCTCCGTGCCACCTATAACAAAGCTGTGGCAAAGGGACTGACGCCACAGCAGCATCCCTTCACGAATGTCTATACCGGTATTGCCCCAACCCGCAAGAGAGCCATACCTACAGAGGATGTCAGCCAGATCAAGAGTCTGCAATCTGTTAAGGATCTCACTCCCAAAGAAGAGATGGCAAGAGATGCATTCCTGATGAGTTTCTATCTGCGTGGTATCTCATTCATCGACCTGGCTCATCTCCGCAAATCCGACCTCAAGGACGGTTATCTCCATTACACCCGAAGCAAGACAGGTCAACGCCTCACCATCCGATGGGAGAAGGATATGCAGGAGATGTTGGAAAAGTATCAGGCGCAGACTGCCTCCTCACCTTATCTCTTCCCTTTCCTTGTTGATGCTGGAAACAAAAGTCATGACAAAACTATTGACAAAAAGCAGGAAGAAGTGCGCCTGTATCACAATGCAGAATCCCGTATTTCCTACCATCTCAGGAAGTTTGGTGCTAAGATAGGAATCAAGGGCAAGCTCACTCTCTATGTTGCCCGCCATTCCTGGGCAACGGCAGCAAGAGACAATGATATCTCCATTTCCGTCATCAGCGAGGCATTGGGACATCATTCTGAAACCACCACACAAATCTATCTCAATTCCATCAAAAGCTCAGAAGTAGATGATGCCAACGCCAAGATACTGGCAGCCCTATAAGCCACAAAAAAGAATAAAAAGAGGGATTTTTGTAAAATGAACCAAAATGAATCAATTTTTTAGAATCTTTACATAAGAGATACAGAATCTCCCTGCAAAAATACGAAAATTGTTGGAAACTAGCAAATTATGCGTGTTAAAAAATTAATATCATTCTACAAAAATCAACATTTTTTCACCGTTCTTTTCACACACAATTCCCTAAGTCGTTGATTGAAAGAAAGTTATCGGTTTTTCTGTATCTCTTATGTAGAGATTCAGAAGAAAACATCGAAAACGAACTAATATTCAGTTAAGAGATGGACGTGACAAAAATAGAGAATCAGGTTTCGGCCCCTCAGATGGGGGACGACGGCGAAGCCGTGCTTAAAAATCCCCAAAATGAGGCATTGGGACATGAAAATGAGCCAAAAATGCCCGATGATGCAGGTTGGTATGTCGCTGTCGTAAGGTGCAACTGCGAGAATACCATCGGTAAAACCCTTGAACTTTATTTCCAAAGACATAAGATTTGGTTTGAATATTGGGTTCCTATGCAAAGAATGGTAGTCATTGACAAACGAAGCAACAAGCGAAGAGTCAAGGAAAAGGTCTTGCTTACCACCTTTATCTTCTGTCATGTCAGTCCCGACCATCTCGACACCATCCGTTTTCGTCCCGATGTCTATAAGATGCTCACAATGCCAGGCTATCGTGAAATTTACCGCATCAGCGATAAAGAGCTGAACGATTATCGTAGCCTTGTGGAAAATCCAGACCTTCCTGTCACTCCTTGCTCAGGTCCTTTACGTAAGGGACAGAAAGTAAGAATTACCGAAGGCAAAATGGCAGGATTGGAAGCATACGTGCAACGTCTATCTGGTAAGAAAGCCACCATCGGCAATGAAATCAAGTATATCAGCGGTGCAACCATTGAGATAGACAGAGGCTTCTTGGAGACGGTGGAGTGATAGGGCTAAATTGAAATAAATCTAAGGGTATTCATTTTGTTTTTTTAGCAATGAGAGAGTCTGAACAGATAGAATTAGTCTTGAACGTAGAAAATAGCAGGGTGTCAATTGCAGAATTGGTACCTATTCTGCAAGGCTTTCAAGGAATGACTATTTCTATGAATGATACCTTGAACAAGGTGTATTCTTGTGGTTTTGATAATGTTTCTATAGAGGTACTTGGCTTGGAACAAGGCAGTTTTAAGATACCTTTTAATGTAGAGAAGTTTTCAGAACGCTTTATTTATCCTACACTGTCGAGTTTTGTTGGAGGTTTATTGCTTTGGTATTTTACTACTGATCATCCCTCGCTGAATGTTTCATTGCCAAATTCTGATGTTGAAATTTCCCGTGATGACATATACAAAAACAAACAGACACGTGATTCCGTAAATAAAATAGCTACAACAGTCATTAATTCCAGTAGTATTCAAAGCCTTGCTCTGAAATATAAAGATGAAGAGGACAGGACTGTTTCTGTTACAATCAATAAAGAGCTGTTGGCTGAGACTATTTCAGATGTAGAAGATGACGTTACGATTCGTAATGTGCCTAACGTCAGATTGCAAATTGTTTCACCAACATTGGAAGCTAAGTCTGTACAATGGAAAGTTCGTTATGAAGGTAAGGTCAGAGCAATGAAAATGAATGACCTTGGTTTCTTGCAACTTATAGAACATCGAGATATTGCCTTTAGTAAAGGTGATTTTATAACTTGCGATATTCAGATAATTGAAACGGAAGAAGTTGATGGAACAGTAAAGGTTAAGTATGTAATTACACGAGTTCGCAAATTTCCTCATTATCATCGAGTAAATGAGGCAGAAGAGCAAAATATCAATTTTGAGTAAATTACGATGTATAACTAAAATATGTCAGAATTATTTGTAAAAATTGCCATCATTGCTTCAACGGCTGGTTTTGCCGCTATGCTTTCCCTTTTGCCAAAAGGATTCAGTGGAACAATACCATTTCTGCAACAGTTTTTTCCTTCCAAGAATGCCAAATGGTATTTTAGAGTGAATTTCTTTCTGATAATTATAATAGGTACATTTTTCGGATACTTGCTTTCAAAGCCACAAACAACGGAAGCTTGTATTTTTGTGGGACTAACTTGGACGACATCAATTCAAGCGATACTTCATACAACATCCAAAGACGAAAAACAAGACAAAGATGACAAGTAATATTTTGTTTATTATTATAATATTATCTTTAGCAGTCTTTTTTATATTGGTTGTGTTTAAGACTCACGTATTCCATAATTTGAAAAGATGGACAGTCTTGGCTTTCGCTCTTTTTGTTGGGGGTATTATGACTCTGAGGTATATTGCCGATAATGAAATTCACAAAAGTGAAAGGGAAATTTCTGTTCTTTGTGATTTGTTACATTCAGAAATTGATAGTATAGAGTCAATAAGTGCAATTGATAAAAAGCTAGAATATTTAAGTCAGTCTGATAGAGTGTTAAAGCAAATTGACAGTATTGCTTTATCTATAAATGAGCAAAAAGTATTTGCTAATATTGATTTAGATAGTAGATTACATAAAATACGTAACATTATAAACCATTCAAAATTTTTGGTGGAATCGTTGAATGATACTATAACGATCAAGAATTTGAATATATATGCACAGTATGAAGTTACGAATGAAGAAATGAGTATTCAAAAGTTATCTTTGTCTAATGAGAGCAACTTGTCATTTATCTTAAAAATATATGATCCTAATTTAAGAAAAAGAGCAAAAGCTATATACATTGTAGATAAAAAAGAACAAAACAAAGCATACCAGTATAAAGACAAACAAAATCATTTTGTCCTGCCGATTACCTCACACGGAGATGGCTATTTTTATAAAATAGGAATTTTAGCATATAATGATGCCAATAAAAAATATACGTATTACTATATTAAAATAAAAGAAAAATGACTTTACAAGAAAATATAGAGAAATTTGCGGATTCAGTAAAAGCTGGAAATTTGCAGCGTAGATATTGGATGGTACGAACCAATTCTGGTACGTATTTTGATTTGTTCGTAGAAAAAGGGTATGTTGCACTTAACAGAAACGACATACCATATAAAGCTGTGTATGATGCTAATCAAGAATACGACAAGCCTGACTTAGTTGTAAAGAAAGTAAAGCAAACTATCAAGGAGTCTGTTAATTTCAACAATAGTTTGTATGCTGATGAGCGTGCATTGTCAGTGGCAGTTTCACAAGTGTATAAGTTCGTTTACGATATACACAAAGGTGATGTTGTTATAATACCAGCAGAAAATTCAAACAAAATATGTATAGGTCTTTTTGAAGAAGACTTTATTGCAGATAACAAGCAAACTACAGAACAGTTTGTTTATACAAGAAAAGTGAAATGGATTAAGCAACTTGAAAAAAGATATTTTGATCCTTTCTTTTACAAGTTGTTCACCTCCCATCAAGCAATTTGCGATGTTGGTGACTATAAAGAATACATAGAAAGATGTATCTGTAGCCAGTTCGTTATTGATGATGAATCACACTATGTGATAGCTTTGACATCCGAGACAATCAAAGCTCGTCACCTCTTTAAGTTTGGTGATTTGATGTTACAATTGTTTGAGGAGTATATACAGTCAGAAAGTTTAGAATACGACGTAAACGGAATCGATGCGTCTATAAATCTAAATAGCCCAGGACGAATTGATTTTAAGTCGAATGTTAAAATGGGAGCTTTGCTTATGCTTTTCATTCCTGCAATATTGACAGATTGTACAAATGTTGATGGTCATCAAGCGACAGCAGAGATCTATAATAGTATTACTTCTTTCAAAAATAACCATCAGGACAGATTGCAAGAGCTTGACAGTCTTATCAATTCTTTGCAAGTAAAAAAGATTGAAGACAGCTTTAATATTGTCAATAACGATAATTAAGTTCAATTATTTTTCACTAAAGATTAATACTTGTATTCAATTGATCAACTGTTATGCGTCCAATACAAAATAAAAAGACATCTTCTTATAAAGAACGCACTTCTTTCTGGGTAGAGGTTGTAGGCCTTACCATAACTGTTTTTGGTGCAGGATATTATACAGGAAGATGGACTGCAGATAGAGAGAACAAGGAAGAGATAATCTTGCTGAATCAGAAGCACAATAAGGAACTTACTGATTTGAAAATCGATTTCAACAGTCAGATAATGGAGCAAAAGTCAATCAATCGTGAATTGCAGGATAAATTAAATGACAGTTCAAAGAAAGGAGGGTCTAATGAACAATAATAGACTTTTAAAATTGGCTTTATTATGGCTTGTTGCAGTATCATTGACTCTTCTTTATCTCTTTTATGATGCAACGGAACAGATTTCTACTCTTGAAAGCCAGATTGAACAACGTGATTCTTTGATTCAGAAACTGTCCCATAGCAATGATTTGATAAAAGAATATTTTGATGTTAAGTATGATTCTTTAAAAAACGAAGAGACTTATGTCTTAAAGGATTCAAAGAAAACAAGAGTTGAAGTAGAAAAAATACAGACAATACATGATGTTGCTTATATTAAGGATGAGGATAGATTTTACAAAAACGGGAAACGAATATCTTCTGATAGTTTGATAAAAGACTATAATACTCTTAGTCAGCGTAATGCTGGAGATTGGAAGAAAATTGTAGAGAAATACAATACTTTGGTACACGAATACAATAAATTAGGCTCAAGACTTTCTGCAACAGAAGATAGTTTATGGGTGAAAAATCTTTTGCTTAAAAATTCAGAGAAGTATTATAAAATCCAATATAACTATAGCTATAAAGGTAATCAAGTCTTTACTAATATAAGCTCTCCAAAATTGGATTCTGCATTAATGCTTTTGGATGTATATCGAGACAAGTTGAAATATAATCCAAAGAAAAAACAATGGGTAATTAAACGATAGATTATGTCATTTCAATCCGATAGCAACAAGTGAATAGCAAGGAATACGCAGTTGCTTTATGTCAAGACATATCATATGAAAAGATAAACAAAACAAACTTATGGCAGTAAAAGAATTAAGAGATATACGTAAGGAGATGTTTGCAGAAATGGAGCAACGTCTGAATGTGAATAGAAAGCCAGAAGACAGCTTCTTCTATTATCATTCCAGTGAGGACAGAATCGTCCTCTCCCATGCCCTGTTTTGGGTGATGACACAAAACATCAGGGGACATGTTGCCAAAGAGAAGTACTTCTTGCTTCTCCGCAAATACCAAGAGGAAATGCTAAGTGCCTATCTCACGGAATCCGATGAATTTTCTGAGTTGCTGCACTATTGCAATGTCATGTATGAGTCATTACCTATCATATTAAAAGGAGTATATGACCTTCGTATAGACAAAGATGCCCGTAGATTGGCAGCAATTGCAATCGTAGCAGGAGGATATGGTGGAGATATGCCAGAGGAGCAATGCTACGACCTTTTGGATGATATGGACTTCTATTATAATAAGGTGAAGTGCAAGAAGATAGAGCGTATGCTTCCAGAGTTGAGTAAAATGGTTATAGCAGAGTCGATTCATTTGAGTTAGAAAAATATTATTATGGAAATAATTAAAACAGAAATAGATGGCGTACTCATTATAGAGCCACGCCTCTTCAAAGACTCTCGTGGTTATTTCTTCGAGAGCTTCTCACAGCGAGAATTCGATGAGAAAGTAGCCCCAATCTTGGGACATAAGATAAACTTCTGCCAGGACAATGAGAGCATGAGTTCTTATGGCGTAATGCGTGGCTTGCATTTCCAGCGTCCACCATTCACACAAACTAAACTGGTACGCTGTGTCAAGGGGGCTGTGCTTGATGTAGCAGTAGATATTCGCAAGGGTTCACCAACCTATGGCAAGCATGTGGCTGTAGAACTAACAGAAGACAATCATCGCCAGTTCTTCATCCCAAAGGGCTTTGCTCATGGTTTCGCCGTTCTCTCAGAAACAGCAGTCTTCCAATACAAGTGTGATAACTTCTATCATCCAGAGGCCGATGGAGGCATCAGTATCCTCGATGATACCCTCGGTATAGATTGGAAGATACCAACGGAGCATGCCAATCTCTCAGAGAAAGATACGAAACATGCAATGCTGAAAGACTTTGATTCACCATTCGATATCAATGTAGATTTATACTAATGGCACAATCAGTAAAAGTTAATTATATACTCAACCTTATCAATACGGGAACACAGATGCTGTTCCCTTTGATAACCTTTCCTTATGTTTGCCGAGTTATAGAGGCTGATGGTATCGGACAGATCAATTTCTTCCAGTCCATTATCAGTTATATCTCCTTGTTTACTTGCTTAGGCATACCGATGTATGCTATCCGAGAGATAGCAAGAGATAGAAGTGATGTGGTACAGATGAATCGAACGGCGATGGAAATCCTGTTGCTGCATTCGATGCTGACATTGGTAGGATACGCTATCGTCGCCATCCTTTGTTTGACTGTTCCGCAGATTCAAGTCAACATACCATTGTTCTTGATTTTGAGCCTTACCATCTTTTTTACGGCTATCGGCTGTGAATGGTTTTATCAGGGAATAGAGGATTTTAAATATATCACCATACGAGGACTTATCATCAAGACGGTTTCAGTCGTTCTCTTATTCATCTTTGTGAAGAGTAAGACAGATTTGCTCTACTATGGTTGTTATACCGTCTTTGGAGTCTTAGGTGGTAATATCTTCAACTTCTTCCGTCTTCGTAAGTACATCCATCGTGAGAACATCATCTTCTCAGAACTTCATATCAAGCGACATATCAAGCCGGTCTTGAAGGTATTCTCGTTCTCTGTGGTAACCAGTATTTATCTCCAACTGAATACGGTATTATTGGGATTCTTGAAGAATGCTTTGGCGGTAGGATATTTTGCAGCAGCCACTAAGGTGATGCAAATGTTGTTGACGATGTCTGTCTGTCTTGGTTCTGTTATGATGCCACGAGCATCCCACCTCATTGCGGAGAACAAGGAAGATGAATTCAATCGTTTGATTCAAAAGTCATACGACTTTACTTTGGCAATAGCACTTCCGATAACGATTGGTCTCATCTTCTGTGCGCCAAGTCTTATCACAGCTTTATGTGGAGTTAAATTCGAACATTCTATATTGCCATCACAGATTATAGCACCTATTATATTAATGGTCGCAATCTCTAATGTCTTTGGCATTCAGGTGTTGTTTCCTAAAGGGAAAATCAATATCGTAACTTTGAGTTGCGGTATAGGAGCGGTTGCAGATTTGATTCTCAACCTGTGTTTGATTCCGTTTTTCTCTTATATAGGTACATCAATTGCATATCTAGGGGCTGAGGTCGCAACCACAGTTTCAATGTATTTCATTGGTCGCAAGTATATACCTATTATATATTTTAAGAAATCTCATCTCATTTATGCGTTGGGTTGCGTAGTGATGGCTTTAGCCTTATATGGCATAAGTCTCTTGCAGTTACCTACGCTCACCATCTTGCTTCTGCAAGGTTGCTGTGGAGTCTTAGCTTACTTCATTATCCTATGTATCTGCAAGGACGAGATGCTAGTTCAAATATTGTCAAAAATAAAACGATAATTATTATATGGAAAATCATTATGATTACTTAATAGTAGGCTCTGGTCTTTTCGGAGCTACTTTCGCATATCTTGCCCATAAGCAGGGTAAGAAGTGTTTAGTTATTGACAAGCGAGCTCACTTGGGTGGTAACATCTTTTGTGAGAATATCGAAGGTATCAATGTGCATAAGTATGGCGCACACATCTTCCATACCTCCAATAAGAAAGTGTGGGATTTCGTGAACTCTATCGTCGAGTTTAATCGTTATACCAACTCGCCAGTGGCTAACTATAAGGGCAAGCTCTATAATCTGCCTTTCAATATGAACACCTTCTACCAGATGTGGGGTGTAACCACACCTGAAGAAGCTCAGGCTAAGATTGATGAGCAGAAAGCGGAAGCTGTGGCACGTATGAAAGCTGATGGCGTTACAGAACCTCGCAACTTGGAGGAGCAGGCTCAGGTATTAATAGGAAAAGACATTTACGAAAAACTTATCAAGGGTTATACAGAAAAGCAGTGGGGAAGAAAATGTACAGAACTTCCAGCTTTCATTATCAAACGTCTGCCAGTTCGCCTTATCTTTGATAATAATTACTTCAACGATAAGTATCAAGGAATCCCTTTTGGTGGCTACAATAAACTGATTGATGGCTTACTTGAAGGAGTAGAAACAAAAACAAATGTTGATTTCTTTGAGAATCGCTCTTATTGGGAGGGCATCGCTGATAAGATAGTGTTCACTGGCAAGATAGATGAATACTATAATTACCAGTTTGGCAAGCTAAACTATCGTACAGTACGTTTCGAGACGGAGGTTATAGACAAACCTAACTATCAAGGCAATGCGGTTGTGAACTATACCGAGCGCGAGATACCTTACACCCGTGTTATTGAGCACAAGCATTTTGAGATGTTTGGTCAGGAAGTATATGAAACCCCAAAGACTGTTATTTCGAAAGAGTTTTCTACAGAATGGAAGGAAGGTATGGAACCGTATTATCCAGTGAATGACAAGCAGAACTCTGAGTTATATGCCAAGTACAAAGAACTGGCAGATAAGGAAGAGAATGTCATCTTCGGTGGTCGCCTTGCGGAATATAAATATTACGATATGGCTCCAATCATTGAGAAGGTAATGGAGATATTCTAAGAAGAATATACTACGTTTGATGTCTTGTATGGAAGAAAATCAATAGTTACGTTCTAACGTTGATTTACAATGGATACAGGATTAGCTTTGTCGGATAGATGGAAATAATTTGTAAGAAATGTATAACAGTATAATTATATTGAGTAATTTAATATATTTCAGTAGGCTGATTGCCTTCAGCTTATTTTATAAGCTACTTTTCGGCTGATGGCATGAAGCCTACTGATTTCTTTTCAAATAAGTTGAATATGTGCAAATATAAAAATATATATGTTATAGCTCCTTTTAACTATGCTACAGGGGGCGTAGAGTTATGTCATCAATTAGTAGATTATCTTAGAAATAAAGGACAAAAAGCTTATATCGTGTATGAGCATAAAGGAGTAATTTCAGAGGATCAATCAATAACGAAAGCTTATAATAAATATAATATTAAATCAACAAGTATTATTGATGATTCTCCAGAAAATATATTGGTCCTTCCTGAAATTTCTTGTGATTTCATTTTTCAATTTCATTATATTCAGATGGCATGTTGGTGGATGTCTGTTGATAATCATTATTTTTGTTCTGATTTCTGGGAATGTCTTAAATTCCAAAATGATTGGATTACAAGAACGAGAATGATTAAACAATTTTTGTTTGATGGTGAATACAGATACAAAAATAAAATTAGTGACTTAAAAGCTATGGGAAGCAAGCTTATACACTTGTATCAGTCTCATTATGCTCAATACCATTTGTATAAGTTGGGCATGCATAAAGTTCTTCCGCTTTCTGATTATATTAATTGTGAGTTGTTGACAAGAAATCCAAATATAGACAAAGAGGACATTATATTATATAATCCTTCTAAGGGTTATCGATTTACAAGAAAAATATTGAAAAAAATGCCTAATTATCATTTTGTTGCACTACAAGGCTTTAACAGAGAGCAACTTAATGAGATCATGGATAAGGCAAAACTTTATATAGACTTTGGTGAATTTCCTGGTAAGGACAGGTTGCCACGTGAAGCAGCACTTCATGATTGTTGCATCATTACAGGCAGACAGGGGGCATCTTTCTTTTATGAAGATATGCCAATAAATGATTCTTACAAGTTTGATGCAAAATCTAAAAATCTAGATGCAATCTGTTCAAGTATTGAAAATGTGATAATAAACTATGAGTCATGTATAGGGGATTTTTCTGATTATCGAAATTTAATCAGAAACGAACAGAAAATCTTTAATTCACAAATTGATTCAATCTTTTTATAAATATGTTGTTGAATAGATTTTTTTGGCTTATATCGTTATGGCCATTCATTTATTTATTTGGTAAGTTGCGCAACCGCAAAGATTTAAATTGCTTTGATTTGCTGATTTTATTTCATGGTTTATATTTTGCTTTTTTGCCCCTAATATCTTCGGCTAAAGATTTTTCTTATGGGCTAGATGTTATAAGTACAGAAAACACTGGGTTGACAATATTGTTTGTCAATATGTTCAACTTCTTACTCGTATTATTTGATATAAAATGGTCTCATTCTTCAAAGGGAAAAGAAATTAATGTCATAAATACAACTCTTTTTTTAAGGACTTGGTATTCTTCATATCAAGTAAAAAATAAAAAAATATTTTTTGTGTTATTATGTTTCCCTTTCTTTGTAATAGGAGGCGCATTAGCTCAGCAGCAATCTTTAGCACAAGCAACAGTTGGCGCCTCGTTCTTTTCAAATGATCCTAAAGTATTATTGGTTTTTCAGCTCCTTGGAGCTTTGAGAGTTATTTGTGCAGTATATTTATTTGCACATTTGTTAAAGAAAAAGCAACAATCGAAACTTCAGTTTCTAGACAAGTGTATTCTTTGTCTATTTTTAGTTTGGATGGTGACGATTTCTAGAACTTTTCAAGTAGAGTTGGCATTGGTGTTCTTTTTGTTATACTATAGTATTAAAAGATATTCGATTAAAAAAAGTTTCTATGTAAAGCTTGTTGCGGCAGCTCTTTTCTTATATTTTATAATCTTTCCAATGTTCTTTTATTATCGTGCATTGAAAGAAATGGCTTTAGCTGATAATGAATATGTCTCAACTTCGTTGATTGATGTTGATTTAATCATGAATGCAAGACGTAATAATATAAAAGTGGAGCAAAATTCTGATAGCAGAAAATTGTTTTTATATTGCATTCTAGCTAAATGTGTCTCAGTTGCAAATTGTCAAAATGGTGAAATGACGAAACTTTCTGTAGAATACGGATTGCCAAGAGTAGTCTTTCCGAATAAGCCAGATAAAGCTTCAGAAGCAAGAATAGAAAAAGTATCAAGAGTAAACGAAGATGTCGCTGATAGTGTTTTGTTATTTTCCTTTGTAGATTATGGGTTAATATTGGGACCATTTGGAGCAATGGCAATTTTCTTATCTTTATTGTTTCTATGGAATATTTTCTTTAAAAAGGTAAACAGATATAATAATAGTGCAATTTTAGCTTTGTTCTTTTTTAATCAAGTGTTTGTCTATAGTGTAAGACTAGAGACATCTCCTGATACCTATCTTGGTGATATACTACATTCTTTTTTGTTACTATTTGTTATTATAGTTTTTGTTCGCATTTTTGATAAATATACAAAAACTTCATCATCGTTTAATTGTAGGTTAACTTAAAAAAATAAAAATGAAAGTTGCTTCAAAAGAGTACTATCCATATTTGGATTTGCTAAAGTTTCTATCTTGTATTGCAATAGTGAGCATTCATACAAAGATTGGAGCTTTCTTCCCAGATTGGCTTAATAAAATTATCGGAGAATTTAATAATTCTGCAGTACCTATATTTTTTATTGTGTCTTCTTTCCTTTTGTGGAAGAGGATAAACTTTAATTCTTCTGACATCGGAGTCATCAAACATTTTGTAAATAGGTTATTTGTGTTATATGTTATATGGACGATTGTTTTATTGCCAACGTGGTTTGTAGGCTTTGTAGTAAAACATCCTGATGATTGGCTTTTTTACTTGCCAATAAAGTTATTTGTTTGGGGCGCACCACATGGCTCGTGGTTCATTGTAAGTCTAATTTATGGATTTCTTACAGTCTATGTTTGTAATCGTTATTTGGGCAGATATATTTCAACGGCTATTTTTTTTATAGTTGACTTTTATATACGTCTTTGCTTTAATGGTTCAATACAGGATCCTTTAGGGGTATATTACAATAGTGCAGAGTTTAGTATGTGGCTTTCTCCTTTTGTCTCATTGTTCCCGTTGCAAGTAGGCTATTGGTTGTCAATGTATTCTACATCTGAGACGGCATCAAAACAAGGGTGGTTGATAGTTCTTTGTGTTGTAGTATTGCGTTATATAAATAGTTGGGGAGTAATTGATGCGTTGTTACAATATGCTTTTATAGTATTAGTTGTTCGGCTTTGTTTACCTGCTGTTCCAAAAGAGGAATCTCATGACTATACCACTTTTAGAAAAATGTCCATTATTATCTATTTTACTCATTTTGTGGTAGATATATGTTTCAGAGAACTTGCTAAAAGGCAGCTTATTTCATATGAGGGGGGCATAAGAGAGTTTCTATTTGCGGTTGTGTTATGTTCTGCTTTTGCATATATTGTAGTTCGATTACAGCAGAGGCATAAATGGTTAAAATATTTATACTAAGATGGATGTATCAATAATTATAGTAAATTACAATACAAAGAATTTAACGCTTCAGTGTATCGATAGTATTTATGAAAAAACGAACGATGTATCGTTTGAAATTATAGTAGTAGATAACAATTCAACTGATGGGTCACAAGAATTATTATCGCATGACAAACGTATAGTGTTTGTTGAAGCTGGTGAAAACTTAGGCTTTGGAAAAGCTAATAATTTAGGGTTAAGACAAGCACAAGGGAAATATATATTCTTCTTGAATTCTGATACATTATTATTAAATAATGCTGTCAAGGAGTTCTTTATTTTTGCCGAATCTCAAACTAAGAACATTGGGGCTATAGGTTGTTTGCTTACGGACAAATTGGGAAGAGTTATACATTCTTTTTCTGAATTTCCATCTATTAATTGGGTATTCAAGTCTGTTGTCGTTGCACATTTCTTCCAGTTGTTTTTTAAGAAAAAGTATCAGTTGTATGATAAGGCTGACTCAGATATAACTTTGCCTGTTTTTCAAGTTGATTATGTGACAGGTGCCGACTTATTTGTAAGAAGAACTGTAATTGATAAATATGGCGCTTTTGATCCTGATTTCTTTATGTATTATGAAGAATCGGAAATGCAATATAGGTGGTCTAAGAATGGATATTTATCGTATATAATAAAAACACCGCAAATTATACATTTTGAAGGTGGCTCTCAAAAGAAGAATACAGACTTCAATGTGGATAAGTTTATTAGGTCATTTAATAGTGAAAAGTCCTATTTTAAAAAGACAAAGAGCAGATGTTGTTACTTCTTATACAGATTGAGTGCTCTTATTTACATATTTGTTTTTATTAAAAATAAATTATCTTTCAAGAATATGTGTATAGCAGTAAATGTTCTGTTTCGCTAACCCATATTTTTATATAAAATGAATAACTTTATGAGAATAGCAATTATTAATAGTAATGCAGCTATATCCGTTGGAGGTGGTGTTCGTCTACAAGGTATTATGTGGCATGATGGTTTAGTAAAATTGGGTCACAAATGTGATTTAATTAATTTTTGGGATGAAAATGATTGGGGAAGCTATGATTGGATTATAATCCTTGCCTATGGTGAAATGTTCCCAGTTTTGGTTAGATGGCTAGCAAAAATAAATCCTAATATTGCCATAGCTCCAATTATTGATCCTCAGTGGTCTAAGCCAAAGTTTAAATTTTTCTTCAAATATTGGGGATTTAAAAAACATTTTGGCCTTTCTTCTCAGCATCATGATTTTTACCTATATGGTCGAAATGCAAAGCGATATTTGGTAAGAAGTCAGCAAGAGACAGAATATTTAAATGAATGTTGTGATGTTGATCTGGAAAAGATAAAAAAAGTACCTTTATCTTTGAGGTTTGATGTTGCAAACGAAATGCCTGATAAGGAGAACTTTTGTTTTCATTGCAGTCGACTTCGGGCCGAAAATAAAAATGTATCTCGCTTAATAGAAGCTGCAAAAAAATATGGATTTCAGTTAAAATTGGCAGGTGCATTGCATGGGGAAGATGATAAGGCATGGCTAGATTCGCTAATGAATGGGGCTTCTAATATTGAATATGTGGGAATGCTTAGCGATGAAGAACTGATTGCTTATTATAAGAAATGTAAAGTATTTGCTTTGCCGAGTTTATTGGAAGGTGTAGGAATGGTAGCTTTGGAAGCTGCTGCTTATGGTGCAGAAATAGTATTAACCAATATTGGAGCACCAAAGGAATATTGGGATGGACATGCTGAATTAGTTAACCCATATAATATAGATGATATAGGAAAAGCTATAGTAAAATGTTTAAATAAAGATTTATCTCAGTCTTTAATGTTGAATTATATTAGAGAGAATTATTCTTTAGAGGCATGTACTCGTAAATTAATAAAAGCTTTGGAATAATTATGAAAAGAATAACAATCATTACCCTTCAAAATGTTCGAAACTATGGTTCTGTGCTTCAGGCATTGGCTACACAAGAAGTTTTTAGAGAACTAGGGTGTATAGTTGATTTTATTAATTATGACAAAAATGGGAAATTGTCCTATTTAGATAGAGTCGATTCTTTTGCACAGGGAAAAGGATTTCTTTCTAAATTGGTATATCCGTTTATTTTGATTCCATCTTTTATAAAGGAAGATAAGGTTTTTAAGGCATTCATAAAAAAATATCTCAATCAGCAAGAGAAGGAGTATTCTTGTATGGATGATTTCAAAGATTTTCCGATTACTAGCGATATTTATTGTACAGGTAGTGATCAGACTTGGAATTCTGGATGGAACAATGGTATTTTACCTGAGCTGTTCTTGAAGTTTGTACCAGACAATGTGAGGAAGATTTCTTATGCTGCAAGTATTGGAAAGAATAAACTTGATGATTGGGAAGTAGAAGAAACCAAGGCTTTACTTTCAAGGTATCAATATATTTCTGTAAGAGAAGCAAGTGCGAAGGATATAGTTGAAAAGCAATTAGGCTTGCCTTCTGCAACGCATGTCTTGGATCCAACTTTACAAGTTAACAAGGAATATTGGATGTCGGTACTGAGTAATACATATAAGTCGAAATATGAAAAAGGTAAGTATGTGTTGATTTATCAGTTGAATACTAATCCGAATTTTGATAGATACGCCAAGGAGTTTGCCAAAAGAAAAGGCTGGAAGTTGGTTCGTTTTTGTATTCGTCACTATCAAGGTTTACGATGTGGTAAGGCTGAACTCATTCCGAATGTTGAAGACTTTATTGGTCTTATAGCTAATGCTGGTTGCGTAATTACTGATTCGTTCCACGCTACAGCGTTCTCCTGTAATTTGAACACTCCTATGATTTGCATTTATCCAAATAGCTATAGTAGTAGATTGGCAAGTTTGTTAAAATTAGTAGGACTGGAAGATAGACATCTGAAGAATTTTGATGATTTTTCATATGTCGATAATACAGGTGTTGATTTTACGGATGTAAATAAGATTTTAGAAGAGCAAAGAAAAATAGGTTGGGAATTTCTCAAAACGGCAATAAGTTAATGGAGAAAATAACAGATTTATGTACAGGATGTCGAGCTTGTGAACAATTGTGTGCACATCATGCAATCTCTATGGTTGAAGACAAAGAAGGTTTTTTGACCTTTTCAATCAACCAAGAACAGTGTGTGGATTGTGGATTGTGTGTGGCTCGTTGTCCTCAAAACACTCCTGTAGATACGAAATATCCACAGAGAGTTTTTGCAATTCGACTAAAGGATGACGAATTGCTTTACCGAAGTGCTTCTGGTGGTGCTTTTGCAGGTATAGCAAAAGCGTGGATAAACGAAGGAGGTGTCGTATTTGGTGTTGTGTATGATAAAGAATGGAATGCTCATCATGTTTGTGCTTCTACTTTGGATGAACTTAGTCCTATTCTTAGTAGTAAATATGTTCAGGCTGATACTAGACATACGTTTACAGAGGTAAAGCAGTACCTTAGAGATGGACGAAAGGTTCTTTTTTGTGGTACAGGTTGCCAAATAGCAGGATTGAAAGCGTACTTGAAAAAAGATTATGAGAATCTTTTCACCATGGACTTGATTTGTCATGGTGTTGCAAGTCCGCTTTTGTTTAAAAAGTATATAAGTTGGCTAGGGGAGAAAAAAAGGTCACCAATTCTTGACTATGATTTTCGTGATAAACGATATGGATGGGGGTTGGATTATATGTTTAAGTACAGTAAAAAGTCCGAGCGTAAATCTTGTACTATAGACCCGTACTATTATCGTTTCTTGGAAGGTTTTACATATCGTGAGTGTTGTTTTCAATGTCATTATTGTAATTCTCAACGTGCTGGCGATATAACTATAGGTGATTATTGGGGAATAGAAAAAGAGCATCCTTCATTCTTTAATAATAAAGGTGTTTCTTGTATCTTGATAAATACTCAGAAAGGCTTAACTGTATGGGCTAAGTATTCTACTTTGTTTTATTCTTTAGAAAGTACATTTGAAAAAGTGGCTAGACATAATAGAAATTTGGTGCAACCAACGAAACGTGAAGCAGCTATTAGAGATTTTATCTATGATGGTATTAATACCCCAAATTGGTTCAGTAATACATTTGTTGCAAGTTTTAGACCATCGTTAAAGGTAAAACTTAAAAGTATGATTCCGATGTGGTGTAAATTTTTGATTAAAAAAATAGTATAATGGAAAAGAATCCTTTAATTAGTATTGTGGTTCCAAGTTATAATGTTGCTCCTTATATTCGACAATGTATTGAGTCTATATTGAATCAAACCTTTTCGAATTGGGAGTTGTTATTAGTTGTAGGTGGAACTGATGGAACAGTGGAAATCTGTGACGAATATGCTAGCAAAGACAGTCGTATCAAGTCCATTCATGACAATAAAGGACTAGTTCAGGCGAGAAATGTTGGCTATCATCATGCAACAGGAGAATGGATTACATATTTGGATGGTGATGATTGGTTTGACATTGATACATGTGAGGTTTTGTCAAAATTCATCTCTGAATACCAAGGACTTGATATTATCTATTGGAGATATATTGAAGAATTAGACGGAAAAGCCATAGATAAATGGTCTGATAAATCAGCACCTTTTACGTTATATGATGAAAATGAATGTAAGCAACTATCTGTAAAAACGCTTATTTACAAGTATGGTCTTTCTGATGGTGTGTGTAAGCTAGTCAGAATGGATTATGCCAAAAAGCATGGAATATATCATGATGAGCGTTTGGTACAGGGCTCTGAGGGCGTTGAATTTTCTTTGAGAGCTTTTTATTATGCTCATAAAGCCCTATATATAAATAGGTGTTTTTATCATTATAGATATGTTCCTAATTCTATTTCGAAGAAGGTTGACGAAAATAATACGAAATTCTTAGCAGATTGCTATCGTGTTATCCGTGAAGATATAGAAGGCTTTGTTATGAAAGATAAATTTATAAAAGCTTTTTATGAGAGAACAACTTATATGTTGATGGCAATTGCCATGAATACATATTTTAGTCCGATGAATCCTAACTCATTGTCTCAAAAACTTTCACATTATTCAAAAGTGATTAATGATGAGCCTCTGTTTAAAGAGTCTATAAAGAAAACGAGTTGGGAGAATATGGATATTTTCCGAAAAGTTGTTTTAATTCTTCTACGTTTGCATTTATATGTTTTGCTTGATCCCATTGCTAGAGTTAAGCATTTTCTACTTAAGAAAGGATTTTATAATTATTAAGCACAATGATTAAAGTAGCAGTTATTGGTGGTCCTATCTTGTCTGGCGGTAAGAAGAATCTTATTATGGAGTACTTCCGCCATATAGATAAGACCCAAGTACAGATGGATATCGTATGCAACGATGACTCTAATGCCATTCCGCAGGAGGAGATTGAAGCATTAGGTGGTCGTGTGTTTATTGTTCCATCTTTCAAGAAACTCAAGGGGCATACTGATGCCTTGTATGAACTCTTCAAGAAAGAAAAGTATGATGTGGTTCATGCTTACAATAGTATGATGAATTTCTTCCCTATGTATGCAGCCAAGAAAGCTGGCGTAAAGGTTCGTATCTCTGAGTCTTTATCAATGGCAGCTCCTGGTGAGTGGAAAACATACGTAAAGTATATGCTTCGTCCGCTTTCTCATCTCTATGCAACCCATTATATGGCATGTGGAGAGGACTGTGGTATCTTCCAGTTCGGTAAGAAGGCATTTGATGAAGGAAAGATAGCAATTTTCAAAACGGCTATCAATACTGAGTTTAATTCTTATCAGCCAGAACTTCGTAACGAGACCCGCAAGAAGTTTGGTTGGGAGGATAAAGTGGTATATGGCTTTATCGGAAGATTTGAGCATCAGAAGAATCCTCTGTTCCTGATAGATGTGATGAGTGAAATCTATAAGCGTCAAAAAAACGCTCTGTTTGTTATCATTGGTGCTGGCGTCTTAGAGGAGAAGATGAAAGAGCGTATCAAGGAAACTGGTATTGAACCTGCTATGTCCTGGCTTGGAAGAAGAGAAGATATCCAGCAGTTTTATAATGCTTTTGATGCCTTCCTGTTGCCTTCCCGCTATGAGGGATTGCCTGTTGTGGGATTGGAAAGCCAAAGCTGTGGTTTGCCAATGTTCTTTTCAACGGCTGTAACTCCAGAAGCTAGTGCTTGTGAACTGGGACATTTCATCAACTTGGATGCTGGTGCAGCAGCTTGGGCCGAGAAGATTATCCCTATTGTTGAGAAGAATATTCCTGTTCGCAGAAGTCATGCCAAGGAAGTGGCTGATGCAGGATTTGATTCAAAGACTGAAGCTGAAAAGATGCTTCAATATTACTTGAATGCATTGAAGGGTTAGAGTTCTTTCTGGCCTGTTATACGAAAATATATGGAGAGAATAAAGGTAAGAGACTTCGCAAACACATCTTGGATGCGTTCGGATAAGTTCTTCTTTATGTCTTTGTTTTGCTTCATATTTGATAAACGCAATATCTTTCAAAATATTGTATTCACGTGCAATTTGTAAATAACATTAAATTTTATAAGTTATGATTCCATTTAATAAACCCTATTTCTCTGGAAGAGAATTGAAGTATTTGGAGGAAGTTTGTCATTCTACAACCATGAGTGGCAATGGTGATTTTACCAAGAAGTGTCATACCTTCTTTGAGCAGAAGTATGGTTTCAAAAAGTGTCTTCTTGCTACATCTGGTACTGATGCATTGGAGATGTGCGCTATGCTTTGCAATTTGAAGCCTGGCGATGAGGTGATTGTACCTTCTTATACATTCGTATCTACAGCTTTGGCATTCCTTCGTGAAGGTGCAAAGGTAGTATTTGCAGACAGCTCTGCAGAAAATCCTAATATGGAGGTTGAGCAGATTGAGCCATTGATCAATGAAAAGACCAAGGTAATTGCTGTTGTTCACTATGCAGGTGTTGCCTGTGATATGGATGCTATTATGGCTCTTGCAGAGAAGCATAATTTGCTGGTAGTTGAGGATGCGGCTCATTGTATTGATTCATTCTATAAAGGTCGTCCATTGGGTAGCATCGGTCATTTGGGCGCTTTCTCTTTCCATGAGACCAAGAACATCAGTAGTGGTGAAGGTGGTATGTGCGTCATCAATGATGAGCGTTTTGTTCGTCGTTCAGAGATTATTTGGGAGAAGGGTACCAACCGTGCCGAGTTCTATCGTGGAATGGTCAACAAGTATGGTTGGGTAGATATGGGTTCTTCATTCTTGCCATCAGAGTTCAATGCTGCATATCTTTGGGCTCAGCTGGAGCAGCTTGATGATATTCAGGGCAAGCGCAAGCATATCTGGAACCGTTATTTCGAGGGCTTGAATGGTAAGATTGGCAATGAAGTGAAGTTGCCTTATATCCCTGAGTATGCTACCAACAATGCTCACATGTTCTATCTGCTCTGTCCAAGTTTGGAATATCGTACTGCCTTGATGAAGTTCTTGAAGGAGAATGATGTGCAGACCACATTCCATTACCTGCCATTGCATAGCAGCAAGTATTATGAGGATAAGCATGATGGAAGAGAGTTGCCAAATTGTGACAGATATGGTGATACCTTAGTAAGATTGCCATTGTTCTATGAATTGTCTGATATGGAAATCGACAAGATTGTGAAGTTGATTGTGGAGTTTACAAATAAGTAAGGAAGATATGGTGGGAGGTTAGCTCCCACTATATTTGATTTGCCATAAAAGAATATATCATGAAAGAAGTACAGATTATTTTAGGCGAAAGTCAAAATGCAAAGCCTTATGAGGAATCTCAGATGATTCATCAGATAGAGTTTGAAAAGGTGAAGAAACTCATAGCAAAGCAAGTCGGTGAGGCGGATTCTAAACATACGGAAGTGCATCATACAATTTCTGTGTTTGGTGAAAGAGGAACTGGCAAAACTTCTTTTTTGGAATCTATCTTGGATTATTATTCATGCAAGAATGAAGGCAAGGACATTTGTGTGCTTGATTTGATAGATCCAACGATGATAGAGGAAAAGGGACATGTGTTCTTGCTGATAGTCTCCTTGATAAACCGAAAGGTAAAAGAGACCTTGTGTGGTAATGCTGCCAATGTGGAAAAGAAAGCTTTCTTGACGGATTGGGAATGCGCCATGAATAAGCTTGCTAAGGGTATCCCATCACTTGACAGGGTGGGTGAAACTTACGAGAATTCTTCATGGGCTGATGACACGTTTATCATGCATAGAGGTATTGAAACTGTATATTCAGCCTTTGAGCTATCTACACATTTTAGTGAGTGTGTGAATTTAGCTCTCAAGATATTGGAGAAGAAAGTATTCTTGATAGCCTTTGATGACATTGATGTTGACTTTCGTAAGGGATGGCCTGTACTCGAAACCATACGTAAGTATTTGTGCACGCCTCGTATCATCACTTTGCTGAGTGGAGATTTGCACCTGTATTCTATTAATGTGAGAAAGCAGCAATGGTGTAATTTCGGAAAGGCTTTGCTTAAAAACGAGTATGATGGTTGTGACAATAATAAAGGACAATATACGCATCTTGTAGATGAGATGGAGAATCAGTATATGCTCAAGCTTTTTAAGGCGGAAAATCGTGTGAAGCTATTTACCGTTGACGAAGCATTAAGGCGTGCGGAAATATGCTACAAGATAGATGGGAAGGATATTAGAGAATGCTACCAAACTATATTGAAGAATTGTGGCATTCATGACAAGAAGCACATTGCTATCTATGAGAATTTCCTCATGAATTTGCCGATACGCTCTCAGATTCATCTGGTGAAGAGCAATTTGGATGAAAATCTGAAGGAGAATCACTCGTATGACGCTTTTATGTCGCAGATGCTTTCGGGGAATATTGATGTGGACTTGGTTAGTCATTCTTACGAAATGACCACTGTCGTCATCTTGCGCTATTTGATTAATAGCAATATGCTGGAAAGTGCTTACCAGTTGTTGCCGCGTTATGAGAGCAATACCGTCAACTCTTGCTTGATGGGCTTGTTCTTGATGTGGTGTAACAGTGCCAAAGACAAACCTTCTCTCGTTTTTGATTATTTGATGAGAGTCGGTTTTATCAGGTGTTTTGCTGAGATTATCATGGCTGATTCTGATGATAATACCAGATTATTAAAACTATGTCTCCAGTCTGGTGTCTTTCAGACGAATACCTTGAAGGGTATGTTGGGTAATGCTATGGCTTACTTGTATGATGATGAGAATCTTTTCGGAATTGGTATTTTCTTTCCTATTCGTGGATTGATTGGTAGAGCCAAGAATACGAATGTGGATGCTCTTGATTTTGTTTTTAAGCATAAGACAGAGTTAGAGAAAAAACTTGCATACATCCCTGCTGTGATGCTTTCTTTTGTCTATAAGAATGAGAGCCGATTGTATTATTCCGTATATGGGATTCTTTCAGCTATTGGTGATTTGTTGCGTGCAAAGGAGTTGGAAAATGACGTGATGACTACTTTTAATGAACTGTCGCTGCTGAGAAGCTACCAAGTTTCTGATAAGGCATCTAGCTCTAAAGATAATGAGAATGAAGATTTGCCAGAGCCTGCAGAGGAACAGTTAGAGGAAAATACTGCACGATTTAAGACAGAGCTAGAGGAATGGATAGGTCGTGTGAATAATATACAAGAGGCTCCTTTTGTGATTGGGAAGATAGCTACGAGATTTTGCTATTCTCAGAGAAATATCTATCAGAGCTTGAAAGAGGAGAAAGATGGGGACAATAGACTTGTGAAAGTAAAGCTTGGAAAGATTACATCCTTGTCTCTATTGGAATTGCTGAATGCCATGTTGGTGGAGGAGGCATTAGTAAACTATGATTTTGTCAGCAAAAAAGAGAATGCGCAAGCGATTGATGGGTTGAACTTGAACAATGTGAGAACCTCAGGAACTGTGTTTGAGAATAATTTGAAGTTTATTTATGAGAACGAGGCTTCTGAAGCAATACCATTGACAAAGGCCTTAATAACTTGTCCGCTGATTTATCCGTATATAGATCCAACTTCGGTTGCCAATATGAAAACAATCATGGGCTTGGATGCTGCTTCTTTGCCGTTTAATGTAAATGCATGTTTGGATCAGGTAACGCTAAAAAGTCAAATGAGATAGCTTATGCAAACAAAATCTCTCTTTAGACACTTGCTTTGTGACGAGACTTCTCTCAGAGAATATATGGAAGGAAATGTTGCTTCATACGAGGATGTGCAACGACGTTTGTTTGAGTTGGAACGCAAGGAAAATATATTTGTACCTGACCATTACTATAGGCTGCTGAAAGAAAAGTGTTTCGCTAAGTTGGATTCCTTGGCGGATATGCTAATCGTTGGCTTGCCAGAGTTTGCTGATGAGTATATTGAGAGACGAGAGAACATGCTGTATGTAAGGGCGGAAAAGCAAAATGAATGGCAGTTGTTATTACCTGCTTATTCTCCGCTCTTATTGATAGCTGCAAAACTATGTCATGATAATACTTGCCCATTGAATGTGGAAGATGTGAAAGTTTATCATGAGAGGTATGTTCTTCCTAACGTGAAATATACAGCTTTGCTTCATCCTTATATTTTGCAGATGGAGGATTTCAAGGAAAGTCATGATGGCATGTATGATCTTCATATTCACCTGAATGGAACGATAGAGTCTGATCATCTGTGGCAGGACTTTCTGGATAAACCCTCTGAATTTATAGGTGGTCTAGATAAAAAGCTGGTTAATCCTAAGGTAAAAGAACTGTTCGAACAGTTCTCGACTTTGGTAACTCCCCTAAAACTAAAGAGGCTAGCTTATGATGCCAATTATATAAGAAAAGTATTAGCTGATCATTGCTTCAGGAATATTGCTTATCCAGAAACTGTATTAAAGGATTGTATGGATGAAGATAAAATCAACTCATATGTGGGAATACATCCAATGGATGCTATAGTAGCTGGCAATAGAATGCAGCAGGAATGTATGTTCTACGTTTATGTATTGTCCTATTTGAAGCACTATCCCAAGGATGATGTGACAGCTTATTTGCTTCATTTCTATATCTTGATAAATGGATTGTTGAATCGCCTATGTGTTATGCAATCCCATTTCTATGGCTTTGAGGAGTTTAATAAATATACTTTGGGAGGCGTAAGAATGGTCAGTGAGAGGTTTGAGGAAAGTTGTCGTTATCTTCAGCTGGCTGGAAATGATTTGACCAACATCAAGATGCTGGAGGGAAGATTTGCGCCTATTTCAAATAAAAAAGGACTTGCCAAGACTATAGGCAAAATCATAGGTAGTTGGGAAGCTTTTAATCAACAACAAGTAAAAGAACGAAAGGGTGGTAAACTGTCGGATCTGTCTTTAATCGCCCATTTTATAAAATCTATCAGTGGCCGTCATGGTAAATATTTCTTTGAAGAATATCGAATGGGTTTAGAGAAACGAGCTGATGCCTTGGTTTGTCTTAAAAATGAAGGTGGAAAATTGGGTGCTGTTCTAGTTGGGGTTGATGCTGCTTCTAGTGAATTTTCAACGCCTCCAGAAGTGTTTGCTCAGGTTTATCTTAGATTAAGAGAAGGTGGTGTTTCTCATTTTACCTTTCATGCAGGAGAGGATTTCTTCCATTTGCTAGGTGGAATACGAGCTGTATGGGAGGCAATAGAGTTACTTGGATTGCAACGAGGTGATAGAATAGGTCACGCTGCGGCTTTGGGTGTGTCGGCTTCTCTTTGGAAAGATAACGTGGGTGATAGGTTGTTGGTAAGACAAGGCGAGTATCTTGATGATTTGGTATTTGCCTATCATTTGATAGAGACTTCTGGTGACTTGTCTTTGCAGAAGAAGATAGGGATGTTGACTAACAGCATCAATAACCTGTGTTTTGAAGTGTATGGGCAGTATTACTCTCCATTTATGCAGGTTAAGGCTTGGTTGAGTAGAGGTCTTAATCCTAAGGAAGTCATGGATAAGCAGGATGCTGAGTTGCCTGATGAAAAACGTTTGCTGAAAAAGTATTGGGAATTGAGAGGCTCAAAAGATAGTCTCTATGATAAGACTATAGAGGTGAATACTTGTGAGTTCTTTGATGTGCAGGAATTGGAGGCTATTCAATTGTTGGTTCTCCAGCAAATGCATGACAAAGAGATTGTGATTGAGACTTTGCCTACAAGTAATGTGATGATAGGTCATCATCATTCTTACTCTTCTTATCACCTATATAATTGGTATCGTTGGGGTAAAATTGAGCATAAACCGATTCCGCCAATCGTATTAGGTTCGGATGATGCCGGAATCTTTGCTACAAATATCTTCAATGAGTATTGTAATGTATATTGTCAACTGATGTATGATAAACGACTCAATTCGATAGATGTCATTAAGTTTATTGAGGAGTTGGATTATAACTCGAAGTTGTATAGCTTTAAGTAATAGTGATGTATTATGAAACAAATTAGGTTCTTGTCAAATAACGAAAGTAAAATAAAGGAAATATCTGAAATAATGAAGGCTTCGGATATAGATATTGTTCCTATAGCTAAAAAAATAGCTTTAGATATAAAACTTAGGTCCGACATGTTGGGCAAGACCATATTATATATAGGCTATAGTTTGGAAGATATTAATATGCGTTTTCTTTTATACAAGCTTTCCAAAATATGGGAGAAATATAAGGATATTCGACCTGCTTCTTATATATTTTTAACAAAGCCAAATGAGGTTGAGGAGAAAATACTGGAGTCAAGAGGAGTAAAACCGATTATTTCTGATTTTGATAATCCTGGTGAAGGCTTGATATATTTTTTTGACGAGTTAGTAAAATGATTAAACAGAATATGAAGGGAATAGTATTAGCAGGAGGTAGCGGTACTCGTTTGTACCCTATCACAAAAGGTATCAGCAAGCAGCTGATACCAATCTTTGATAAACCGATGATATATTATCCTATCTCGGTTTTGATGTTGGCTGGTATACGAGAGATATTGATTATCTCTACACCGTTTGACTTGCCTGGTTTCAAGCGACTCTTAGGCGATGGTAGCCAACTGGGTGTGAAATTTGAGTATGCTGAGCAGCCTTCGCCAGATGGTTTGGCACAGGCATTCATAATCGGTGAGAAGTTCATCGGTAATGATTCTGCTTGCCTAGTTTTGGGAGATAACATCTTCTATGGTGCTGGTTTGAACCAGATGTTGCATCAGGCAGTAGTAGATGCAGAGCAGAATAACAAAGCTACTGTATTTGGTTATCGAGTAAGCGATCCTGAGCGATATGGAGTCGCAGAGTTTGATGAGCAAGGCAATTGCCTGAGTATCGAAGAGAAGCCTGAGCATCCAAAAAGCAACTATGCTGTGGTTGGCTTGTACTTCTATCCAAACAAGGTAGTGGAAGTTGCCAAGCATATCAAACCATCCGCTCGTGGTGAGTTGGAAATCACAACGGTGAACCAGGAGTTCTTGAAGGATAAACAGTTGAAGGTACAGACCATGGCAAGAGGATTTGCCTGGCTCGATACCGGAACCCATGATTCCCTTTCAGAGGCATCTACCTTTATCGAAGTCTTGGAAAAGCGTCAAGGCTTGAAGGTTGCTTGCTTGGAAGGTATTGCTTATCGCCAAGGATGGATAGATAGTGATACGTTGCGTGAGAATGCTCAACCAATGCTGAAGAATGACTATGGTAAGTATCTACTTTCAATACTTGAAGAGAAAGATCAAACATTAAAAAAGAATTTAGAATATTAAGAAGATGAAGAATATCATTATCACAGGCGGTGCTGGTTTCATCGGCTCACACGTAGTAAGGCTTTTCGTGAACAAATATCCTGAGTATCACATCATCAACCTCGACAAGTTGACTTACGCAGGCAACCTGGCTAACCTCAAGGACATAGAGGACAAGCCTAACTATACTTTCGTTAAGGGCGATATCTGTGATTTCGACCTGATGTTGAAGCTGATGCAGGACAACAAGGTGGATGGCATCATCCATCTCGCTGCCGAGAGCCACGTAGATAGAAGTATCAAGGATCCATTCACTTTCGCTCATACCAACGTGATGGGTACCCTGTCTCTGCTCCAGGCTGCCAAGATTTACTGGGAGAGTCTGCCAGAGGGATATGAGGGCAAGCGTTTCTACCACATCTCTACCGATGAGGTGTATGGTGCATTGAAGATGACTCATCCTGAGGGCATTCCTGCTCCTTTCACCACCAAGGCATCCAGCGGTAAGAACCATGAGGCTTACGGCGAGGAGTTCTTTCTGGAGACAACCAAGTACAATCCTCACTCTCCATATTCTGCATCCAAGGCAAGCTCAGACCACTTCGTCCGTGCTTTCCACGATACATACGGTATGCCTACCATCGTGACCAACTGCTCTAACAACTACGGTCCATACCAGTTCCCTGAGAAGTTGATTCCGCTGTTTATCAACAATATCCGTCATCGCAAGCCATTGCCAGTATATGGTAAGGGTGAGAACGTGCGCGATTGGTTGTATGTAGTGGATCATGCCCGTGCCATCGATATGATTTTCCACAAAGGCAAGATTGCCGAGACTTACAACATCGGCGGTTTCAACGAGTGGAAGAACATCGATATCATCAAGGTGGTAATCAAGACCGTTGATAGATTGCTCGGTCGCCCTGAGGGTGCTGACTTGGATTTGA
>OJNO01000203.1_pt1 | contig 38400 bp, 24 predicted proteins | sample 1597761 | NCBI WGS metagenome assembly OJNO01 (sample SAMN00265071, study PRJEB22529) | human gut metagenome
TAGTCAACAAGAAAAGAAAAAAAATATTTTTATATTTTTTTCTTTGTGGAACAGACATCAGTCTAAAGTCATGTTCCAATTTTTGATATTTTTTCTCATCATATATTTTTAAATTGATAAAAGATAATATTATCAACAATATAAGCATGGGAATAGCTATAGGTTCTGGTTTGTCATATATGCAAAGTTGAACTTGGTCATCAAATAGAGTCAACAAAATAGAAACAAAAAGCAACACATAAGAAAATTGACATACCGTAACAACTACAAAAGAACGGTCAGGAAACCCCTTTGACGGTACAGTTGTCCAAATCCAATAAAATATATTATCGAAAAATGAAACTCTATTTTTTTCTTTGAAAGAGGATGTATTACGTTTTATATTCATTGTATTGTGGTATCATTTTCCTTGTCTTAATATATGTTTTTTATGATTGGGCCTGACTTTCATTGGTTCACAATAATAAGGACGGTCAACTCTTGTTGCATCTGCGGGAGTAATAGTACCATGTATTTCTTCATAACTTGGCGGGGAAATATATGGACGTTTTGAAACACTGGTTATGAACCATAAAATACCAAGAGCAATTCCAACTGGAGGGCAATAAGCACCGATAATATAAATACCCGTGTTCACTCCCATATTTAATGCCGCCTCGGAAAAAGTCTGTTTACCAGAAATCCATAGTGCTGTATCAATAATAAGCCCTGCAAAATAGATTTTCCTACCTACACCTTTCGCAACTTCACCTTTTGTTGTATATACTCTATTGGGATTACGAACCAAAGTACCTTGTCTGTTTATCTGAATATACTTTTCTCCAATGACAATAGGTTTTTGAGATAATTGCTCAAAAGAATTTGCAATACCATATAAAGACAAAGCAGTAGTTCCCTTGTCTATCAGCCCCTCTAATGGTTGCAATCCACTTTCAATATTTTTCTCATCCTTTATCACTACCAATTCATAGAAAGGTGTGGAAAATGATTCAGTAGATGTGGTATCAGATGATATGACATAGCGAGACCGCCAAAATACACATCCTAAACCTTCAACATAACCATTATGTAATTGTCGATTTTGGCACATTGCCTCAAATTGCTGCAAAGTAATTTCCATTTCAGACCTTTTTATTATATGAACGAGAAATATTTGTCTAAAGTGGCAAATATACAACTCGTTAATGTTTTACTTATTCTTGATGATATTTACCGTCCAGTATTGTACCTTCATAGCAACCAATCCTTATGGCAAGCTGCATAAATAATGCTTTTTCTGTGAATATGCGATATAGCATGAGGCTAAAAGAGTATGGCTCCTTTGGCTTAACCCTCGTTCACTTTTACATTAAAGTGTGCAAGAGCTTGTCCGATTTCGCCACGCTATTGAGGATACTCATCTGATCGGACACCTATTCTTATCCAATACTCTTTCTTTTCTTTATTCAAATAAGTGAATAAATGATTTACAGATGGACATACATTATGCCCATCTGTAAATTCAAAATTATTCAATACTATTCTTGATGATATTCGCTTTCCCAAATAGCATCTTCCGGATTATCGCCTTTATGACCGGCAAGCTGTATCACGAAGCTTTTTGCCGGGAAATACGGTGTGATGTGGATGTCAAGAAGCACACGGTCTTTCTGATTCGGGTCTTGTTCAATCTTCATAACCTTGAAGCGTTCGATGAGCTTGTTCGGGCCCATTACACTATCGAGGAATTTCACAACCTGACCACGTAGATCTGCTTCCGTGCGAGTAGTCCAATTTTCAAATGCCCGACGGTTCAGGAAGTCAATCAGTACCTTCGTTATATAGTCGAATACACGAACTACGGAGTAGGTCTGCAAGCCAAGATTATCTCCATTAAATAATGTCTTGGCAGAGAAAGCCATAACCTTGCTGTACTCGTTCACCATCGGCACAAGACCCATACGTTCAAGCTCGGAAATCTCGCTCTTGCGAAGGTCGAAGCGTACACTTTCTACTTCATTAAGTCCACCAAATTTCTTTCCGGCTACTACCTGAGACATTAAGGTGTTGTATATTTTTCCGGCAAGTGAAGAAGATGGCGGAATATAAAGATTTTCTTCTTCTCCAACGCTTTCCTCTCTTTGACGACCAAGCAACCAGTTACAGGTCATAATAGTATTCGATTTGAACACATCTCCACTCGTATGATTGGCATTGAAGAATATATCTACTACATCGTCCGGAGTTTCAAGGTCTTGGAAGTCTGTAACAAGAAAAACCTTGTTCTCGTATGCCATTTTAGACCACTTATCCAAAATGGCATTTGAGCCTATATATCCAGGAACGACAAGCAAGGAGTAGTTGCGACGCAGGTCAAGACGGTCAAAATTCTGTTTGAGTTCGTTGCTAATGTGGTCAGCGAAAATGGTATTGTCCAAATCCTGAAGCTGCTCCATGGTCGCATTGACAATGGTGACATTCTTCACCTTATCACTTTCCGTGTTCTTGTAAAAGAACGCAATAGTGCGATATGCGCTTTCAAGTTCCCGTGTCCTGGCAAGAGCATTCTTCAAGTTATGATTAAGAAGGTTCTCGGCGTTTTCTGCGGTTTCTTTGGCCTTGTCCCGCATTTGTTCGGCAGTGTCATTCTCACGTAAGAGTTTGAGCCATACGCTTAAGCGATTAACCAAGGCCTTACGTTCATTTTCCCACTGTTCATCCGTGAGGAAGATGTTGCGACGGGCCTTTCGTGCCGGATTAAGATTGGAATACCCATCTATGATATTTTCAAGAAAAGCGAAGCCACCAAATTCTTTGAGTTTGTCTATTGCCGATGCAGATGACTTTTGCGCCTGTTGTGATACGACTTTCTGTGAGGTTGTCGTACTGGCTGTCTGTTGTTGAGTTTCCTGCTTCATCTTAGTAAAAGATTAAAGTTCTACTTTCTTTTGATTTGCCAGAATCTCCTCGATTGATGATTCAATCACGTCCATAATGGCATTTTTGACTTCCGGATTTTCAAGTGCTTTCTGTAAAGCGCGGTTGGAAGTAAGCTGGCGAGTTATTCTGACACCCTGCTCTTTCTCAATGTCAAGTTTACTCAAGAAATCACTCTTCTCTTTAATCTTCTTGGCTCCGAAGTCTCCAAGTCCGGTGAATGTCATGATTTCCTTGATTTCATTACCTTCCGCATCCACGTGGCATAAGTCAACTGTTGGTTCAAAACGTTGGAACACATCTTCAATGGTTTCCAAACCATACACGCTTTCCGGAGCCGCAGGAGCTTCATCTGTCAGTTTTTGAACTATCAAAGTTCGGTTGGAGGGGATTTCCGCGATGGATTCGTTCGCATCGACTTTTACTTCGTTGCCTCCAATTCCATAATTGTAGATTGCCATAGAATTTACTTTTTAATATCATACTTTTTTTATAGCTCTCTCTTGGTTTTGTGACCGTGCGCAATATATGAATTATTTCTGAAACCGTCAAATTTTTAGGAGCATTTTATTGGCATCTAACAAGGAAAAGAGTATATTTGCGAAATAGAATAAAATAAAAGAATAGTATGACTTACCTGAAAATGCCATTACAATTGCAATCGGCTGTTGCCAAGAAATTGCAAAGGTGTTCCTATCAGGAATCGATAGCCCAACACATCATGCTACTGATTCTTTCTCACCATGGGGAAGTTATCGGCCGAGAAGACTTTGGTTCCATGATATGGGACCTTGAGTTCAACCAACTTGTGAAAATCAGCGATTGGGAGGAAGGAGTAAAAAACTCCTTAATAAAAACGATAGAGAAATATGAAAAGAGACTACGGAATGTAGATGTGAACGTCACCCTTTTGGAAATAGAAGAAGAAAATATAGATAAAGTATCTCATATCCGAAGAAAGGCACAAATAACCGTGACCGGAATAATGGATAGAACCAACGAGAAATTCAGTTTTAACACCTCATTATATATAAGCCCTTTATCACAATAATCGAACTATGTCAGACAAGAAACAAATTGCAATAAAGGAACGAATATTAAAGCAGGCTATGGAGTTTTGGGGTGTATCCGATATACGCGATATGGACCCCGTGATAGATTTGCTGCTTGAAGTTTTTGCCCATGAGTCCAACAAGCTGCATCAAGAAATAGATCAGTCCGATTCACGGATACTTCACCGCCTGTCCAGAATACTCATAGGAAACAAATGGTCGCTGCCAAAGCCGGCCCATGCGCTTATGACTATTACCCCCAATCATGGGGAATGTTGCGAACTTGATGCCGAAGATCATTTTTATGCAGAGAAAAACATATTTGGCAAAGGAGATATTCAAGTCTTTATAACCCCTTTGTTTTCCTATAAACTGGTTGATGCAAAAGTCAAAGCAATCGCATACAACGATAGTATAAGGCATTCAACCGATAGCTTTAGCACTCCAACACGCTTCCTTGGCCCTAAAAACCGGATAGCGGATTATTGCGTCTGGGTCGGGCTGGATGTGTCTAAAGAAGTCCTGCAAAAAATGGACTCTGTAATGTTTTGTATCAAGCCTTCCGATATGGGGTTGCTTCCGTTTATGAATATGGCTTTCTTCTATGACTGCACAGGAAACCGATTGAATACAAAAACAGGCCTTCATGTTGAAGATCCATATAGTAATGCGCACTACTTTGATGAAATCCGCGATTTTTATAGTGACCTATATTTTAATGTGAGTATAAAAGATGCTTCCAAAGAGAAACATTCCTACCGGGAAATGTTTCCCGGTTATGTGGCCGACTGCGAGGTCCCGGATGACTCTGAGAATCTCTTTTGGGTCAAGATAGTCTTTCCGGAAATATTCACGAAAGAAAGTCTTGAAAATCTGGAAGTATATTTGAACACATTTCCGGTTGTAAACAGACAAATCGTTTACAAACAGCATAATTTCCGTTCCACCGGACGAATTATACCCCTGAAATGTCCGGACCGTACACAATTCTTGAACATACGCTCGTTTCAAGACAACAAAGGCCGGGAATATGTAAACCGACTGAACCAGTATGAGGAAAATCCGACAGGTATATTCAGCCTGTATTTTGGCGACCTTGAACGATTTGATTCGGACAGTGCCCGCTCACTAATTTCAAAAGTGTTACAATTAATGAAAGAAGACGGGAGTGCTTTTGCCTCAATGAATCCGGATGCACTTTCGACGCAGCTCAAAGAGTTGTTCAACAAGATAAATGATATAGAGAAAGGATTGGAGGCCACGCTAAAAGGAGATAACAAAATAAAGGCCTTTGTTTTAAGTGTCCCCCAAAAGGATGCGACCAATGCCGAGATAAAATATTGGGTGACTTCCGGTTCTCTGGCGAACGGTTTCAATGAACGCACACTGATACAACAATTCAACATAGAAAAATATGACGCTTCAGGCATCATGTTGCGCACTTGTATGCAAGGAGGAACAACGCATGATAGCGAACAGGAACTTATTAATAGTTTAAGGTACGGTCTGTTGTCCCGGGAACGGATTATATCTAAAGAAGACATCAAAAGCTACTTGTTGCACAAGCTGGGAAAACACGTTGAATCAGTCGAAGTCGGTAATGGCGTGACTATATCTCCTGACAGCAAAAAAGGATTAATCAGAGTGACAGAGGTCAAGATAAAGTTTGGACAATTTGATAAAGATGAAATTCCCAATCTGGAAGAATTGGCCCATTATCTTGAAAAAGATTTGACTGAACGCTCTGTATGTAATTCAAACTATAAAATCAAATTCGTATGAATGATAGCAATTATAGCCCAAGTTTGGTGTCTGCCCTTAAGATAGCAAGAGGAATGGCACTTCAAGACAAGCATAACACGTTCGGCGTGTCACATCTTGTCATGGCCATGTTTGCAGAAAACACGGGTCTAAAGGAAATTTTATCCTCGATGCAGAAGGATGTCGGCTACATAATGGAATGGTTTGACACCCACCGCGAAATGTATAGGTCCAGTGGCACTTCCACAGAAGAAGTGGAACCTGATGAAGAACTGTCAAAGGTTTTGGATGAATCCGAACGGTCTAAAATTAAATTAGGAGCGGATTCCATAGACTCCATCTGTGTGTTTACCGCCATATTGCGTGAAGGTGTCGTGTATTCGCATCAGCAGATAGAGATGCTGGATGTTTCGGAAGATGACATATTGTCCCACTACAATGCCCTTACCCCGTTGCATTCTTATCAAGGAGAGGAAATGCAGATAACAGCAAGCGTTCCTTATGCCGACAACCTAAAAAAGCAAGAAACCATCAATGCCGGTGGCTTTGTCGTCGGTAGGGAAAAAGAGGTCCGTACTATTTTAGAATGCCTCGAACGCTCAGAGAACAAGGGCATACTGATTGTCGGTGAATCCGGTATCGGAAAGAGTTCCATCATCAACGCCTTTGTTAAAGATATTTGTGAGAATGAAGATGAGATGTTAAAGCAAATATCTATTGTCGGACTCAATACGGCAAAACTGCTCGCATCAACCTCGTCTGAAACGGAGATAGCACAAAAAGTTGTCAATCTGATGCACAAGCTCAACCAATTGGAACAAGCTGTGCTGGTGATTGATGATTTACAGGTTCTTTTGGAGAACAGCGTATCAGGCAAAGCATCCACACTTATCAACATATTAAGTGCGCAAATCAGCGAGGGAGCCGCAAATCTTGTTCTCACACTCACGAACGATTCTTACCGGAAGAACATCGAAAAGCATCCGATAGAAGGGCGTCTTGATATCATAAAGATTGAAGAACTGGATACGGCTACACTTGAAAGTGCCATACAATTACATAAAAAAAGGATTGAAAACTATTACGAGCTGAGAATTTCAGATGCGTGTATTAAAGATTCAATCGCACTCTCCAAACGATATTTTAAGGAACGCAGCCTGCCATCTGCCGCCATCGACCTGCTTGACAGAACCGCTGCTGCCGTCCGGCTATGCAATAAGAATGCACGAGCCAGTGTTTCTGATTTGGAAGCGGATTTTGAGGAAATAAAGAGTCTCGACGAAAAAATATCTGAAGGGCCGCTTTACTTACTATACCGTTCTGTATTCAGCAAAATCAGTGTCGTATTGACCACCAAACTGTCAGACAACTATGTATGGGATAAAGAAGATGACATCGCGATAAAAGCAGGACGTTTGTCGGGCATCATCAAAGAATTAAAGGCACTATCCGACCAGTCTATTGAAGAGATACGCTCTTCGGAAATAGAGGCGATTGTAGCGGAGTGCACCAATATACCTATCGGAAAAATACAAGCCCGCGAGAAGGATCGACTTTTGAGCATCGAGAGCAAATTGCAAGAACGGGTCAAAGGACAGAACCGGGCTATTACGACTTTATCAGATGCCATTATAGAATCACGCAGCGGACTGAGTGACCCCAAGAAGCCTATAGGTTCATTCTTCTTCCTTGGCCCTACCGGAACGGGAAAAACAGAACTCACAAAATCACTGGCCGAGTTACTGTTTGATGACGAATCAGCCATGATCAGATTTGACATGTCCGAGTTCAAGGAAGAACATTCGGCTGCATTGCTGTATGGTGCACCTCCGGGATATGTAGGATATGAGGAAGGTGGTTTACTGGTCACTCAAATCAGACAGAAACCTTATTCGGTAGTGTTATTCGATGAGATTGAGAAAGCCCACAGCAGCGTTTATGATGTTTTCCTGCAAATGATGGATGAAGGCAAAATACATGATAAACTGGGCCGGGAAGGAGATTTTTCAAATTCCATAATCATTTTCACCTCCAATATCGGAAGCCAGTGGATTGTGGAACAAATACAATCCGGACATATTCCTGATTCCGGAAAGCTCATCGAGGTTATGGCACAGTATTTCCGACCTGAATTTTTGGGACGTCTCACCGAAGTGGTTCCGTTTGCGCCAATAGATGAAAATGTTGCCAAACAGATATTCAACCTCCATTTTGGAAGATTGCAAGAACAACTGATGAAACAGAAAAATATCCAGTTGAATTTGTCGGATGAAGCATTGCAACATCTGGCAAACAAAGGGTATTCTCCCAAATACGGCGCACGTCCGATTGCTGGAGTCATAAGAACTTATATCAAGAAGTCCGTATCTCGTCTGATTGTCTCAGAACAAATCAGGCCGGGTGACAACATCGTCATAAACTATCGAAACGGTGAACTGATATGGGAACAATGTTAGCGCAAAAGAAACCCTTGGAAAGCATCCAACGAAGTCAGGCAATAAACTTTGTCGCAGAAATCTTTTATGATGAACTTCAGTTTATTCTTGACCGGCGGCTGTTGGACCATACTATGGTTAATTGCCATGGTATGAACAGTCGTGTGAAATCCAGAGATGTATTAAGCGTTTCGGTACAGCATATCGCAACGACAAATGCCGACAAAGAATATATATTGCTGAATCTGGCAAGAAACAGCATCTACCATCAATTGCCGGAATTACTATTTCATCCATTGGTGCTTAGCACACCGGGCATGAGCAACAAGGAGATAGTTGAAGCCATCCGAGCCAATGAAAAACAGGATAAAGAGCTTATACAATTCTTTGCACCCTTTGATACAGAGTTTTTCAAAGAAAAGGTCCGTATCAATAACCGCCATCTGAATTTCTTTTCAGACCCGGACTCCAAGAAGAACTTCATCAAGATGATTGAAGTAATGGAAAATGTCGAACTATCCATTACTTCCCATCAGAAATATAAGCTGTTCCTATTCCTCTGCAATGCAGAACGGTATAAAGAGAACCTGCCTGCTATCGAGCAACTGCTTCTTATCGTTTTGGGATTGAAGGTGAAACTGCGACTGGAAGTCCATGAGATTAATGAAACGGTTTACCTTTCTGTCGGTTCCGGATGTGTCGGACAGACATTAGGCCTTAATGGTCTAATGATAAGTGAAACCGATGATTTGACGGCGACAATCATCCTTGATACTCCGACAGATGACTATGAGGAGGTAAAAACGCATCTATCCAATGTCCGCCGGATACTTGAATTTTTCATCCTTTCAACAAGAAATATCGAAGTTGATTATCTGGTACATGGAGAAACGGATTTTATACTCGGAGAAAACCGATTAGGATATAATATGAACTTATGAAAAATCTAATAATATGAAGATATTGCTATATTTCTTTGCACGTTATTTATTGGCTCCATTATTTGTAGCCGTGATGATATTTGTCTTGACCGGAATAAAAACGATCAAGAGCAAACTTAGCCTGAAGAAATTAATCATATTCATTCTTCTGGCTTCCATTGCTGTCTCTTTACCCAGCCTGTTCGGTTTCCTAAAAAACGAATACGTCTGGGGAGGCTTGACATTCACGATATTGTCCTATATCCTCCTTGGAGCATTGTTCTGCAAACTGTCAACCTCCGATTTGTTCGGAGCAATCGGTATTGGCAGTTCCCGAACAGCGGTCATTCTCACTCTAACCACAATATGCGCTTTAGGCGGATGGTGCTACTATCTGCTGTTTGAACTGATAAGCAAGCTACCTTATTCGCTATGGAACACAACAAATATCCTGTGGTTTGCAATCCCGTATCTGATTATGTACAGCAGAACCCTGTTCCTGGACATCCCGCATCCGATATATACCCCATGGGAATTGAGCTATGGTACCTTTGACCGGAAATATTGGGACAACATAGACAACTTCGGCTTCCGAACGGTCAAAGTCAAGATCAAACGGAATATAAAAGACCCGACATACGCTTCGTTGGTTGTCCGCCTACCCAATGAAATATCCCTTGGGAATTGGTTCAATTGGGTTATCGAAGACCAAAACAGGCGTTTCCCCCAAAACAAGATTGAAACAGAGAAGGAAGATATGCAAATCGGATGGATGTTCTATACCTCAAAATGGTTTAACTTCCCGTTGTTCATAAGAATACTTGACCCCACTCTGACGAGTGAGGGCAATAAGATTAAGAATAATCAAACGATATATATCCGGCGTGTACAAGTAGAAACAAAAACATCATAATATATGAAAACACTAACATATTTGCCTGTAAACTGGGTCAATGGTCTGAAGCTGACCAGCCAGCATTTCTTTGCAAACCAGTATTGCCAAACCGAAGCTCTCAACCGCGAAGCAGGAAGGAGTCTGACCAGTTATAACTATGGTCTTGGAGAGGTCCTTGAAGGGATAGGTGACAATCTTGAAATAGAGATTTCAGGTGATACCATGTCCACTCTCTGTGTCCGCCTGAAAAGCTGCAACGCAATCACCAAAGGCGGTCTGCCCATCGTTTATTACGACGGTTTATACGGGGATGAGAAACCCTGTGCAACCATTTCAGAATCCGGTCTGCAAGCCGAGGACAGCGAGTATATGGTACTAATATCCGTAGATCCGTATCACTTGATACCTGTCGGTGAACCGGACCCGGAAGAGGTGCCTTTGCATCACCCGTATGTCTTGCCGAGCATAAAACTCCATATCGTTCCCAAAAACCAAGTCAACAAATCTTTCTACAGCCAGAATTTTTTGCTGGTGGCAGAGGTATGCAGACAAGGGAATACCTATAAAATCAATCATCAATATATTCCGCCGGTACAACATTCCGCTTGCCACGATGGGATTAAAACATTCATTTCCCAATTGGCACGTACCCTACAGTCGATAAAAGAAGACGTGAAACTCATTTACAGCAGGAATGTTGCTGACAAGCGTAGAGATACGCTTGCCAACAATACTTTTGAGCTGTGTAAGGCTTTCTCTGCCTTTTACAACTCAAGAATCTTCTTTATCGAGCAAATTGCCTTAGAGCAACCGCCGATATATCTTGTGCAGGCCGTGAATGAGCTTGCAAACGGTTTGAACTCCGCTCTTCAAAGTCTTTCCGAAACGGAAAGAGAACAATTGCTCCAATACTTCTATGAATGGACCAATGTCACACCCTCTGAATTTATCACGAAGATAGAGAGCGTAACCAAGCTTATGTATGACCATACCAATATAAACCAATCATTGCAGACGGCAGGGGCATTTGTGACACTGCTCAGCAATATGTTCCACAAAATGAGTGAACTGGAATACATCGGAATGGTTCGTGAGAATATTATAGTAGGAGACGAAAGTCACGAAACAATAGAGGCTCAAAAGAAACGATCATGGTCGTTTATAGGTTGAGCGATTAAATCATAGCAAGTATGGAAGCAGAAAACAAAATAGCTCGTTTGAAAGCGAAACTCCGATTTACTTTGGTATTCGCTATCGCACTGATTGTGACCACAACCGGAGGTATCGTAACGATTGTGACTGCACAAAAAGGAATATCCCTTCTTGAAAGCAAGAAGGCCGAATATGACAATGTGTTCAAGAAACAGGCAGAACTTAACTTCCAGATAGAAGAATTGTTCCGGGACTTGAACAATCTGAAGACCAAGCGGCGAAATTCAAGTGAACACAAGCACATGCAAAAATTGATAACCAAAAAACGGTTATTAATGGAAAATGACATTGCGATGCAGGCCGATAAAAGCAAGTACGAAGTGTATAAAGCTATGCTTGAACAGATCCGTGTCATCCAATCATCAATGGATGATCTTGACCGCGAAAGCAAAAAGCGTGAAAGCAACATGGAGCAACTTGAAAAGTGTAGAATCAAATATCAGGAATTAACCAAGAATAAACTGACGAAGCCATGACAAAAGACGAAATGCTATGGGGAAACATCCGTTTCCTCCTACTGCTGATTTTCTCAGTAGCCGCAATTTATATCATACTTTGCCGGTATATACTCAACGTACCGACAGAGGACAGTTCGGAGTTGATAAACGAAATCAACCATTCCGAACGCATTTTTGAAATCCAGCATACACATATGCAGCAGGCGCAGAACATCTGGAATGAGATTGACTCTCTGGACTTCAACATTCATCAGGTACAAAAGATGGACGAGGTGAAGGATGGGATTTACCAATTGCAGCATATATACAAGGAAAACAATATGAATACGAAATTCCTTTTCGGCGTGTTGTCCTCCAGAATGCTTAAATGCCAATTCGACATAAAAGAAGAATTGAACAGTCTGGTACATAACAATGCACTGATTGAACGGGATTTGGAAGAATGTAAAGCCAATTTATAAAACATTCGCGATGGATAATAAGAAAACTATAACAATCATCATATTGGGACTGGTTGCCATGGCAGGTATCCTTTTGTTTTTGTTCCTGCCTTCGAAGTCGCACCTTGCCAATATTGACTTTTATGTGTATGACACCAATGATAATTTTCATTATGAGGTCAATGAGCGGTTGGAGCTATTAGTCAACGATACGGCAGCGATTAAAGGCAAGCGGCTCATTTGGGAAATGGGAAACGATGATACACTGATGAGAAATACGGATGTGTCATACACTTACCGTAAGGCCGGCAAATATCTTATTACTTTGAAAATAGACGGAAAACACTCCGTAAACAAGTATATCAAAGTTATCTCAGGGCTGGAGCATGAGGCCATTGATTCCATACCCCGTATAAATGGAGTGTCAGAGGGTTATCAAGGTGAAGAGCTGGTCTTTTCGGCAGAAGGCTATGGTATGGACACATGGCTATGGGAATTTGGAGAAAGCGGTACTGTGGACGCATACGAGCAGCAAGTCGTGTATTCGTATGATATTCCGGGAGAATACACCATCTCATTACAAACCAATACGACGAAATATCCGGTGAAGCACCGTATAACCATTCTCCCACGCTTTGAAAAAGCAGAGGAACTGGTCACGGTAGATTCGTTGGTACTGGTACAGAATGATATAAAAAAACACTTGCAAGCCATAGCTGACGCCAAAGTCTCACAAAGGTCGGTCTATTACGAACATACGAATTATATCCGTAACAAATATTTTTGCATTGATGCAGACCAGGTAGTGGTCGTCATCAATGATGAAAAATACAATGACTTCAACGGCTATTGCCAAGGACTGCATTTTCTTGAAAGCAACAGGAAAAAGCGTGTGAGTATTGATGATGTAAAAATTGACGATTTGAATTGCGTCAAGTCCATCCATGTGACACAAAGTTATATTGAAAAATGAAACAACTGAATCTCATACGAAATCTGTTTTCTGTGGCCGTGATGATTACTCTTGCGTGCAACGTATCTGCCCAAGTGTCCATCCGCGACAGAATACAAATAATGGATAGGGATATATTCAATTATCCGGAATTAACAGAAGCTCCTGTCAAAACAAAGAAAAGCAAGACAAACAGAATTGTCTATTCGGACAGGACTGGAAATCAAAGTTATGAAGACCCGTATTTCCAGCGTAAGCGGTCTTCACACGGGATTGGCACACCCTATTACATAGTAGGTGAAAAGAACGGAACCTACAAGCTCGTTCAGGCTGACCCAGACATTACAGGCAAGCCCAAGTCGATAATAGGTTTCCTGTATAACAGCAAGAGACACTTTAAGGAACCCCGTAAAGTCAATTATGCCGGATGGATACCATCGGAAAATGTACTGATGTACGATCATGCCCGTATCAATCCCCACAACAACCAGCCGATAAGGTACCGTATAGGCATAAACAGCATTAACAAGCTGTTCGATATCCATCAATTCTTCAATGGAGATACCCTGAAAATATACGGAGAGCCGTTTTTGAAAACAACAACGGATGCGGTAGTTGTCAGCGGAGAGGTTGTTTACCTATACAAGTTAGACAAGAGCGGCAAATCCGCATTGATTTCCAATGTTCCCGCATTATCAGACAGTACCAAACGCTTTTTAGGGTGGGTTCCCGCTGACCTTCTTGCAGAAGTCGGCCAAAATGAGGTGTATCATATTGATTATTCACGATACCGTGATTCTTTGTTGTGTGCTGTCAACCTAATGTATCCCGATACGTTGGCATTACATAATGCGAATATTCAGGGTACGATGTTGTTCAATCTGGATGGAAACCCGGCAGGGCCTATGACGAGTGGGAATATCCGGCTGAACTATCCTTTGTCCGTCTGGGACAAGAACTGGAATAAGATTATCAATATCAAAGGCGGAGACATCATGGTTTCCGATGTCCGAAAGATGGAAGCGGAAAACAAAAACGTGAACATACATGTACTGTTCAATGATGCCGACCTGCCTTATCTATCCCCATATATCAATGTACTACAGAACCTAAAGCTGAAAATGAAGCCCGGATATGACTACACTTTCTCAGCAACTTGCATATCCTCCAACGGAGAAAACAGACATTTGGCCCCAACCAAGGACTTTTCAGCCTGGCTCGACTATATCAAACAATCCATTTCTTCCAAACGGAAAAACGAGCAAGAGGAACAATCATCGTTTTACGGTTTTAGCGGGGCTATCAAACAAATCTCCCGTTATGATAACGAAAGCCGTTTCAGCAACAATGTACTTGTCATTTTAGGGTCAAAGCAAACTTTATCCTTGCACGAGCAACAACTCTCGTGGCTGGCAACCCAACCGGCAAGGCTTCTGTTTGTCCAGATAGACAGAGCGTCAGGCACTTCTTATCAGGACTTCCTATTGCAGGCCAAATCCATTCTGGACAGCCATTCTACGAAATACATAGACCATATATCCAATTATATCGCAGACAGCAGACTGGTAAAGACGGAGCTGTTCAAGAACATAGAAGCTACGGATGCCAACTTATACCTGTATGATGCTCCATACAACAGCCTTACGGTAGGAGGAATCTTATTCCCTAAAGGTAGAAACAGACTGGAAAGCAACGCTTTGGAAACAGCCTTGGATTCCGTATTATGGCAATCTTTCGAGACGGACAGCCTACTGTTGCACTCACTTAAAGATTATGAGCGAAATATAGGTGTCCTAAGAAGCCGTCCCACATCCGAACTGACGCATATATTCCATCATACGGAAAATCCTGACAGTATGAGCCTTGACGATATAGATAGAAACAGCGTGAATGACACCTACTATATAAAGGCCTCCGTAGCGGACAGTATAATGGACGGGTATGAATATGGATATCTACTCGATGACAAGGAAGTGATGGAACTATTGCAAAGCTACAGGGGACTGCTCCCGGAGTTCTCAGATAACATAGGGAAAAAGGAGCTAAGAGTGCTTCGCAAGCAATTTAACCGGCAAAAGAAAAGCATAAACAGAAGTTTCTATCGAAAAGTATTGCCCAGAAATCCATATTTGGCTCAAATCTTTTATTGTAAGACGGGAGTCATGACCAATGACAGCCTTTTAAATTCAACAAAGGTGAAGAAACTAAAGAAAAGAAAGGTTGAACTGACGGACTTTAATAGTGGCTATACAACCCTGATTTCAAAGATGAAGAGACTGGAAGACATATATCAACGCAACCTTTTCAGACCTGTATTCATCGCCGGCAAGAAATATTATTTTATTCCGAAACAATTAATACTGTAAATAAAATGGAACCAACAAGAGAACAACTACAGGCAGAGATTCTTGAAATCCTATATCAGAAGTGCCTCCAGAAGCCAATATGGGTATCTTGTGCAGAAATATTTTGGAGCATCAGCAACCTCAAGGTATCAGAACGGAGTGTCAAGGACGTTCTTGACTGGCTGGTAAAAAACGACCTTGTAATTTATCAAGCGGATAAATACCAGATTGCCAAGCGCGAATTTATGGATATATCAAGACGTAAGGCTCTTGAGAAAAAAGAGACCGAAGAAAATGCCGAAGTCCGGACTGTGGAGTATGGAACATCCATTCCGCCTCACACGATGAACCATCATCCATGGCTTGAACGAGAGTACCAACACCCTGTCGCGAAATCATCAAACACAATGTTTGCCATCATAGCATTAATAGCCTTTCTGATCAGCGGCACACTTGTTGGCATACTCCTGTTCAACAGCTTCGCAACGGAACGGCGCAATAATGCAGAACTGACATACCTTCCGGACAGCATACAGGTTCCCTCGTTACAGGTAAGCACGCCCGGATATATCCGTGACGCATATACGACCAACCGCAACTTCAAGAACATCCAAACTTCGCTGGAGACACAGCAACGGATTAATTCTGAACTTATGGATATCTGCAAGGCTCAACAATCCCAGATTAATATACTGACAACTTGCTCCAAACAACAAGCGGCGGACATCGAACATTTGGAAAAGGAACGGAAAATCTACACATGGATGATTGCTCTTGCACTCCTGGTATTAAGTTCATTGCTCATCTGCCGATACGGGCGTAAGAATTAGGACATACGCAAACATTCAGACTGCATAGTCAATCTGCTAACGGTATCTGCCACTTTCATGCGGTGGATACCGTTTTTCTGCATTCCGGCAGCAGTTTGCTTCCCGACGGTTTCGTCCGTTCCTGATGAAATTTCTTCTACAAGTGTTATTGTACAATACCGGGAATCAATTTAATAGCGACACATCATCAACGGGGCGTGTTTCTAATCATATAGGACAGTGGCTTTATACACGAACATTAGTTTAAAACGTGTTAAAATGAAAATAACAGCAAAAAAAACGCGCTAAAAAATTTGGAAAAATGAATATAAGCACTTATATTTGCTCACATCAAAGATGATGTTTTATTTTCTTCTCTTTTTCCCACAATAAAACTGAGTCATCCGGAGGCTGAGAGGAAATTTCAAAAAATCGTTTTTGAGGTTTTCTCTTTTTTGCATCTATACCGGTTAGGGCGCAAGGACGGAGAAACCGAAGTAAAATAATTAAGTTTAACCCATTAAATCCAAGTATTATGGCATTTAGAGCATCATTGGAACTTAACAACAAGGAATTTGACGTCCTTTATTCAAACTATGAGTTTAGTCGTAACACGGACTCTAAAGGTATGCCCTCTTCAAGCGTATTGGGCGGTCGAGTAAAAGCAACCATCGAATCAACAGAAGACACTTCGGTCATCGAAGCGATGTTGAACAGTCCTTTCAAACCTGTAGAAGGAAAGATTATCTACAAAAAAACGGAGGAAGATGCCAAGATGAAGGAGATCCAGTTCAAGAACGCATACATCGTTCACTACTCGGAAACTCTGGACGCGAACAACGATGTGCCTATGACAATCACCATTACGTTCTCCGCTGAAGAAATCATCGTCGGCAGCGCAGCTCTTGACAACCGTTGGCCGAAGAAATAAATCGGCGTACATAGGTAAATCCTAAATCAAAACATTTGTCAGGCCGTCCGACGGACTTCCGCCGGGCGGCTTTGGCAATTTGGATATAAACCGTCAAATATAATGCCGCCATGCTGGAACAAAAAAAAGTCACATTGGAAATAGCCGGCATACCCATGCCGTCGTTTGTGCAGTTGATGCTCAAACAGAGCATCAATGAGCATCACTACTTTGAGATAACGCTGGATATCCAAGCCATAGAAGCCTATGGTGTGGAAATCCCGGAGGCGTCAAAAGACTGGGTTGGGAAAAAAGTAATCATGGACTTCGGCGGCACTGTTTTTGTCGGCGTGGCCACCATGGTGGGACTTCATCGTTCCGGTGGAACACACGGAAATATAAAAGTGACGGGATATTCGTCAACATTCCTATTGGAGTCAGACCACACTTGTGCCTCATGGTGCAACAAATCCTTGTCTGACATCGTTAAGGAACTTACAGACAAGGCGGGAGTGCAAGCTCTTGTCAATCCGGAAACGAAATCGAAGCTGGAATACGAATGCCAGTACGAGGAAGCCAACTTCAGATTCATACAAAGGCTTGCCCGCCAATATCAGGAATGGCTCTACTACGACGGACAGAACCTTGTATTCGGGAAGCCACAGGCCGGCTCGACGACCAAGCTGACATACGGCGAGGAACTATCCGTGCTCGATGTCTGCTCGCAGACACTTGCCCGACCAATAAAGGGAAGTTCTTACCATTCGGTGAACGACCAGACCTATAACGGCCAATCCCCCGATACCGCAGCCGGACAAAACACATTGGGACAAGCGGCCTTTGAGTCGTCATTGGCTTTGTTTACCGCTTCCGCTGTCCAACGGGCGGAGCCGCGCATAACCAATAAGGGTGAACTTGACGCCTATTTCCAACGCAGGCAGCAAAGCGACAGCGCCGCATCCAGTTTCATCACCGGGGAAAGCGATTGCCGCATCCTCACGGTGGGCAGTATCATAGATGTCCATACCGCTATCCATACAGGAATAGGTATCCACGTAAAAAATAGCATCGGCACCTATATCATTACGGAAATAACCCACGTAGCCGGTATGGGTGACAGTTACCAGAACTATTTCACCGCACTTCCGTCTTCTATTCCCACCCTTCCATGCCCGGATGTACCTCTGCCTGTTGCTCATACACAGCAGGCCGTGGTTGTCAGCAACGAGGACCCGAAAAAGTTAGGCCGCGTCCAAGTCAAGATGAACTGGCAGACCGGCCCGATGCAAACCTCGTGGATACGGGTGCTCACTCCTGACGCAGGTACAAGCGACAAAGTGACCACAAACAGAGGATTTGTATTCATACCCGAAAAGGGAGACCAAGTCATGGTGGCATTCAGATATGATGACCCGAACCGTCCGTTTGTACTTGGCAGCTTATTCCATGGAAAGTCAGGCACCGGTGGCGGCAGTTCAAACAAAACAAAAAGCCTGACCACCCGCAGCGGTTGTACCATAACGCTTGATGATGAAAAAGGAAGTGTTACCATTGCAGATCCGACCGGAAGCACAATCATCTTGAACGGTGACAATACCATCACCATTGATGCAAAGGACAAAATAACCATCCATTCCAAAGAATTGGAGATACTTGCTGATGAAAAGATAAGAATTGAAGCCGATTCAGAGGTTGAGGTACTTGGTAAGACATCCACTTTTGAAGGTAAGTCCGAGGCAAAAATAAAAAGTGATACGTCCATTAAGGAAGAGGCAGCTACGATAGATATAAAAGCATCTGCAACACTGAAAGCAACGGGAGCAACCGTTGATGTGGATGGTTCTGCGATGACAAATATAAAAGGCGGTTTACTTAATTTTAATCCATGATAAACAACGAACATAATCCGATAGCCATAAGAATCAGCAACGTACAGGACTTATGGATTGAAAATCGGGAGAAATTTCCCGATGCAAAGATTTATTGTCTCGTTTGCGAACCGACTGATTATCAAATTGTAGAAGGATTCATACGGCTTGAAGCCTCCGAACATGGCTGCACGTCGGATATAATTGTCGGTTTCAAAGCTGACTATGATGATAAAACAGACTTTTATAAGTTCTTGATAAAAGCATGGATAGATTCGTTTTCCATGGATGTAGAGAAAAATCCCGATTGGGATTGGGCGGATTTTTCTTCATTTAAGTCAGAGTTGACATCTGTCAGTTCTCTAAGTGCAGATAAACTACGAGACTTGTATATTCGTCTTGTTACAAGTTTCAAGACATTTGTCGGAAACGACAATCTACTCGGCATAACCCTCTTCATATCCCGCATTGGCGATGTGGAAGCTCTGAATGAAGTAATAAAGGACATTGCCGAGCGACTGCCCGCAGGGGTTGCACTTATTCTAATTGACTATAAAAAGAGAGAAGTCTATGATATCCTGCTGTCTGAAATGAAAGGCAAGATATGCTTAATAGACATCCCCAATCAGAATATGACCGGTGCATACAAAGAAATTGCGACCCAAGGTAATCCACAAGATCCGAACGTAAAATATCGGAAATGCCTGTTTGAACTTGGAGAAGCGGCATCGAAAGGAAACAAGGATGAAGCAAAGAAGTTGGGACATGAACTGATAAGGCTAAGTCGTGAAATTGGCGGAACGGCATTTATGGCTTCGTCCTACCTTATGTTTGGGGGATTCATGGTAAAGTTTCATCGCGAAGCCGGATTCTGCCATGATTTGTTTGACAAAGGGATAGCTTTGGTCCTTCCCAAATACCATGATGAGCAGGATTGCGCACAAATCCTGTTACAACTCTATAATTACAAAGGAACTGTACACAGTTACAATAAAGATATAACAGAAGCCATCAAACAATTTATGACAGCCGTCAGAATAGCCAAGGAGGTCAATATGAAAACCGAGGTTGTAAATGAATACAACTATGCACTACTTATGGCATTGAAAAAAGACAGGCTTACATACGAACCGATCTTAAATGAGGCATTTGAGTATGGATACTCATTTTCTGACGAAGACTTAAAGATTATCAATCTCTCATTTATTGCCTCTACCTATCTTGACAAAACATACAGCCTTGATTCGTCAAAAAGAGACGAAATCTCAAAACGTATGTCTGACTTATATGGCGAGGACTGGCAGCTTTCCACAAAGGAACTGGCAGCCAAACTCGATGCGGAATACTCACTGAGAAACCAAAAATAGTCTGATTATGTTACTTGCGGACAGTCATATCACTATGGTAGTCGGAGTTGACGTCCATGTGACGACAGCTCCCCCCTTCAATCCCATCCACCCTTACATAGGTATGGTGATGGACCCCGCCGACTACATACCGTTCCTTGGCACGAACGTAAGCGTGAACGGGCTGAAGCGCGGCGTTTCGGACACCGGTGGCATGATTATCCCCCTGGCGCATATCCCGCTTGCCGGGCCTTTCGCCATGGCCTCCATGATTGGCCACGAGAGCATGAACTTCTTCGCCTCGCAGACCGTGTTCTGCGACGGCAGCCGCATGAGTCCGAAAGGTCACATGGTGATGACGTGCAACGACGTGGGCATACCGCTGTCTGCATCATTCAGTAAAAAAGGGAAAAAGACCAAACTTATACCGAGCCTTTTCGCCCCGACCTCCTTTTCCCTTCCTGTTCCCACAGGCAAGCCCGTCATGGTAGGCGGTCCCTATGTCCCCGACTGGGGCGGAATGCTGACGGGACTTGCGGCGAGCATAGGGTTCAGTTCCCTGATGAAATGCGCACGGAACAAGATAAGAAAATTCAACCTGAAAAGACAAATAACCAAAGGGCCTAACAAGCTAAGTCGATTCTTGTGTAAATTAGGCTTTGAGCCGGTGAACCTTGTCAACGGCGCAGTGGTTTACGAGGGTACGGACTTCGGCTTCCCGTCACCGCTTCCGCTGGAATGGGGCCGGGCATGGTACTCCGATTCGGAATACGAGGGCTGGCTGGGCCATGGCGTACACTGCTGCTATGACCGCACGGTGGAAAGTTTCGAGGACGAGGGCGTGACGATGCTCCGCATGGAGGACGGCCGTGCCGTCGCTTTCCCGCCGATAGCACCGGGCGGCGAGTTCTACATGCGCACGGAACGCACGACGCTGCGCCGCACCGAAAAAGGCTACGAGGCATACAGCCATGACAGCCTGCTCACATACCGCTTCGACATGCGGGACGGCGGCGCGTGGCGCATGACGCGCATAGAAAACCCCGACGGGCTTCATATACAGCTCCGTTTCAGCAACGGCAGGTTCTCCGGAGTGAGCGACCCTGCCGGACGCACGGTACACGCCGCCACCGACACGAAGGGACGCGTCACGAGCCTGTCGTTCGTCACCGGCAAGGGAGAAGAGCGTCTGGTGTCGTACACCTACGACGAATCCGGCAACATGACGGGCATCACCGACGCCATGGACAAGACCACGGAGATGTCGTATAGCGGCCACCTGATGACGGAGAAGACCGACCGCAACGGCGACACCTACCGCTGGGAATACGACAGCAAGGGACGGTGTGTCCACACCTATGGCACGGACGGCATGATGGAGGGGCGCATCGAGTACCACCCGTCCGAAGGCTACAACCTCGTGACCGACTCCACGGGCGGCACGACCACCTACCGCTATACGCCCGACCAGCTTGTGACCTCCGAGATCGACCCGCTCGGCAACGAGACGCGCCACAGCTACACGGACTTCATGGAGCCTTACCGCACCATCGACCCAGAGGGCGGCGTCACGGGCTACAGCTACGACAATGACGGCAACCTCACCGGCGTCACGTACCCCGACGGCGGCGGCGAGATGTACATATACGACGACAAGGGACGGCTGAGCATCCACGTGGACCGTGAGGGCAACAAGACCGTCCGCCTGTACGACACGGAGCGTCCGCACCTTGTCAGCCGCTTCATAGACCGGGACGGCGGCGTCACGGAGTTCACCTACGACAGCCACGGCCAGCCCGTGGGCGTCGGCAAGGGAGACCGCCGCTCCGAACTGTCCTACGACGGCTCGCTGAACCTCGTGTCATGGCACGAGGACGGAAGGCTGCTCGGCGGCTGGAAGCATGATGCCAGGGGCAGGCTCATCGAGCGAAGCTCTCCCGGCAACCGCACGGAGTTCTACGTGTATGACGCCCTGGACCGCCTGCGGCGCATAGACGCCCGTGACGGTAACGTCATACACCTCGGCTACGACAGCTATGACAACATCACGGAGGCGCGTGACGCGCGACGCCATGTCCGCATGGGCTACAACTCCGTGGGGAGCATGACATGGCGCGAGGAAGGCGGGAACAGGGTGAGCTTCCGCTACGACGGGATGGACCGCCTGCGCGAGGTGGTCAACGAGGCCGGTGCCGGGTATGTCTTCAGGCGCGACCTTGCGGGCAACATATCGTCGGAAAAGGACTACGGCGGCATAGAGCGCATATACCACAGGGACGGTTGCGGACGTGTGACACGCGTAGATCGTCCCGAAGGACGCAGCACCGCCTACACATACGACACCATGGGCCGTGTGCTCACAGCCGAGTACCACGACGGCACGAAAGAGGAATACGGCTACGACAGGAACGGGCTGATGACCACCGCCGACAACGGTGAGGCGCGCATGGTGTTCGAACGCGACCCGATGGGGCGTGTGACAAAGGAGACGATGGGGCTTCCCGGAGGCGACAGGTTCATGGAGGTCATGTCGGTGGAGTCGGAATACAACGCATACGGCGAGCGCATCCGTGTGGTAAGCTCACTGGGAGCCGACACGGAACTGTCATACGACAGGATCGGGCTTGTCGGCGGGATAAAAGCCACCGTCGGGAAAACGGAAACGGATGAAGCGTCCGCATACGGCGACGCCGGAGGGGACGTCCGGCCATGGGAAAGCACCATAGGCAGGGACGACGCCGGACGTGAGGTGGAGCGTTTCGCAACAGGAGGGATAAGGATCACCACGGACTACAACGACATGGGGCTTGTCCGCTCGCGCCACGTACGTTCGGGCAACCGCCACACGGGTTGGAGAAGCTACCGCTGGGACGTGGGCGCGAGGCTGATGTCGATGCGCGGCAACCTGTCACCGGAGCCGGTCATCTTCGACTACGACTCGATGTGCAACCTCGTCAGGGGCGACTACTCCATGCACGAGAGCGTCTTCCGTACCCCCGACAAGGTGGGCAACCTGTACCGGGAGGACGGATGCAAGGGGCGCGAGTATGACCGTGGCGGACGTCTGCTGTGGGACGGCGAGTATCATTACCGCTATGACTGCGAGGGCAATCTCGTACACAAGAGCCGCAGGGATGTGTCCGTTCCGGAAAACAACGGGCATACCGAAAAAAAAGGATGGCTCGGTATGCTGTTCTCTGCGGATGATACTGATAACAAGGACAACAGCCTTGAAACCGACCCGTTCGCCTGCTGGCAGCCGGGCGATACCTGCTACGAGTGGCAGGCCAACGGTATGCTTGCCGGGGTGAGGACTCCCGACGGCAGGACGATAACGTTCGGCTATGACGCCCTCGGCAGACGGGTGTCAAAAAGGACTGGCGACACCGTGCACCGTTTCGGATGGGACGGCAACGTGGTGCTGCACGAATGGGACACCGACGAAGCCCTGAGACCGAGGCTCGTCACGGACGAGACCGGACGCGAGGAATACGACGGAACGGAGAAGCCGGAGGGCCTTGTGACATGGGTGTATGACGGAACGTTGTTCACGCCTGTGGCGAAGGTCACGGACGGGGAACGCTACACGATAGTGCATGACTACCTGGGTACACCGACGCAGGCATACGACAGCAAGGGAGAGCTTGTCTGGGAGATGCTGCTGGATGTGTACGGCAAGGTGGAGAAATGCCACGGGGACCGGACGCTCGTGCCGTTCCGCTATCAGGGACAGTACGAGGATGAGGAAACGGGGCTATATTACAACAGGTTCAGGTACTACTCGCCGGATATGGGGATGTACATCTCTTCTGACCCGATTGGGCTGGCGGGCAACAATCCTACTCTGTATGGATATGTTTTAGACGTGAATACATGGTTGGATGTTTGGGGCTTATATAATGGCGAAGGAGAGCGAACTTTGGGGATTTATGATGTATATCATTCATATAATCTATCTGTTTCAAATTACACTCAATCTGATTCTCAGCAGTTTAGTTTGGCAAATGAATCATTGTATAAAAGGTTTGAAGCAGATCCTGATTTTGCAAATCAAATGGAGGCAAAATATCCGGGAATCAAGGATCATGTATCACCAGGTAAGAAAGGTGGATTTAGTACAGATGCTCCTCCCGGTACAACATGGCATCATTCAGATACTCCTGGGATTTTGGAATTAGTAGATAGAAATGATCATCAAAAATACCATAAAATCTATCATCCTGATGGAAGTGGTGGCCGTAAGAAATGGGGAGGAGGAACAATATGTCGTTAATAAAAAAAATAAGTTATGGAACATTACAAATCATTCAAACAGTTGACAGAAAATTATAAAAATCTTCCATATCCGGGACGAATTTATGCACATAAAATTGTCTCTGAAAGTTTGGACTCTGTCGAATACTGGGTCATTTCCAGCAAAGAAGCAAAAGATCAAGAACTAATCGAAACAGCTACCGGACTAATTCCGGAGTCTCTCATAAAATATGAAGTTTCGGATTATTTGAGCGTAGGTATATTTCAAGATATCATAGATAATCTATTAGATAATAACTCTCAAATATCCATAAGCGACACTGATGCTGTTAATAAAGCAATAAATCACTATTTAGAGTATGATGATTTTTTATATTAGACAAAAATATATCGTAGAGCATTGGTTTCCAGCAACCATATCTCTTACTCGATCTAAACTATATAGTTTTAGATTGATTATCTAAATAATAACAGCAATTTAAGAATGTCGGTTTCATATGGCGAGGATTGGCAGCTTTCCACAAAGGAACTGGCAGCCAAACTCGATGCGGAATACTCACTGAGAAACCAAAAATAGTCTGATTATGTTACTTGCGGACAGTCATATCACTATGGTAGTCGGAGTTGACGTCCATGTGACGACAGCTCCCCCCTTCAATCCCATCCACCCTTACATAGGTATGGTGATGGACCCCGCCGACTACATACCGTTCCTTGGCACGAACGTAAGCGTGAACGGGCTGAAGCGCGGCGTTTCGGACACCGGTGGCATGATTATCCCCCTGGCGCATATCCCGCTTGCCGGGCCTTTCGCCATGGCCTCCATGATTGGCCACGAGAGCATGAACTTCTTCGCCTCGCAGACCGTGTTCTGCGACGGCAGCCGCATGAGTCCGAAAGGTCACATGGTGATGACGTGCAACGACGTGGGCATACCGCTGTCTGCATCATTCAGTAAAAAAGGGAAAAAGACCAAACTTATACCGAGCCTTTTCGCCCCGACCTCCTTTTCCCTTCCTGTTCCCACAGGCAAGCCCGTCATGGTAGGCGGTCCCTATGTCCCCGACTGGGGCGGAATGCTGACGGGACTTGCGGCGAGCATAGGGTTCAGTTCCCTGATGAAATGCGCACGGAACAAGATAAGAAAATTCAACCTGAAAAGACAAATAACCAAAGGGCCTAACAAGCTAAGTCGATTCTTGTGTAAATTAGGCTTTGAGCCGGTGAACCTTGTCAACGGCGCAGTGGTTTACGAGGGTACGGACTTCGGCTTCCCGTCACCGCTTCCGCTGGAATGGGGCCGGGCATGGTACTCCGATTCGGAATACGAGGGCTGGCTGGGCCATGGCGTACACTGCTGCTATGACCGCACGGTGGAAAGTTTCGAGGACGAGGGCGTGACGATGCTCCGCATGGAGGACGGCCGTGCCGTCGCTTTCCCGCCGATAGCACCGGGCGGCGAGTTCTACATGCGCACGGAACGCACGACGCTGCGCCGCACCGAAAAAGGCTACGAGGCATACAGCCATGACAGCCTGCTCACATACCGCTTCGACATGCGGGACGGCGGCGCGTGGCGCATGACGCGCATAGAAAACCCCGACGGGCTTCATATACAGCTCCGTTTCAGCAACGGCAGGTTCTCCGGAGTGAGCGACCCTGCCGGACGCACGGTACACGCCGCCACCGACACGAAGGGACGCGTCACGAGCCTGTCGTTCGTCACCGGCAAGGGAGAAGAGCGTCTGGTGTCGTACACCTACGACGAATCCGGCAACATGACGGGCATCACCGACGCCATGGACAAGACCACGGAGATGTCGTATAGCGGCCACCTGATGACGGAGAAGACCGACCGCAACGGCGACACCTACCGCTGGGAATACGACAGCAAGGGACGGTGTGTCCACACCTATGGCACGGACGGCATGATGGAGGGGCGCATCGAGTACCACCCGTCCGAAGGCTACAACCTCGTGACCGACTCCACGGGCGGCACGACCACCTACCGCTATACGCCCGACCAGCTTGTGACCTCCGAGATCGACCCGCTCGGCAACGAGACGCGCCACAGCTACACGGACTTCATGGAGCCTTACCGCACCATCGACCCAGAGGGCGGCGTCACGGGCTACAGCTACGACAATGACGGCAACCTCACCGGCGTCACGTACCCCGACGGCGGCGGCGAGATGTACATATACGACGACAAGGGACGGCTGAGCATCCACGTGGACCGTGAGGGCAACAAGACCGTCCGCCTGTACGACACGGAGCGTCCGCACCTTGTCAGCCGCTTCATAGACCGGGACGGCGGCGTCACGGAGTTCACCTACGACAGCCACGGCCAGCCCGTGGGCGTCGGCAAGGGAGACCGCCGCTCCGAACTGTCCTACGACGGCTCGCTGAACCTCGTGTCATGGCACGAGGACGGAAGGCTGCTCGGCGGCTGGAAGCATGATGCCAGGGGCAGGCTCATCGAGCGAAGCTCTCCCGGCAACCGCACGGAGTTCTACGTGTATGACGCCCTGGACCGCCTGCGGCGCATAGACGCCCGTGACGGTAACGTCATACACCTCGGCTACGACAGCTATGACAACATCACGGAGGCGCGTGACGCGCGACGCCATGTCCGCATGGGCTACAACTCCGTGGGGAGCATGACATGGCGCGAGGAAGGCGGGAACAGGGTGAGCTTCCGCTACGACGGGATGGACCGCCTGCGCGAGGTGGTCAACGAGGCCGGTGCCGGGTATGTCTTCAGGCGCGACCTTGCGGGCAACATATCGTCGGAAAAGGACTACGGCGGCATAGAGCGCATATACCACAGGGACGGTTGCGGACGTGTGACACGCGTAGATCGTCCCGAAGGACGCAGCACCGCCTACACATACGACACCATGGGCCGTGTGCTCACAGCCGAGTACCACGACGGCACGAAAGAGGAATACGGCTACGACAGGAACGGGCTGATGACCACCGCCGACAACGGTGAGGCGCGCATGGTGTTCGAACGCGACCCGATGGGGCGTGTGACAAAGGAGACGATGGGGCTTCCCGGAGGCGACAGGTTCATGGAGGTCATGTCGGTGGAGTCGGAATACAACGCATACGGCGAGCGCATCCGTGTGGTAAGCTCACTGGGAGCCGACACGGAACTGTCATACGACAGGATCGGGCTTGTCGGCGGGATAAAAGCCACCGTCGGGAAAACGGAAACGGATGAAGCGTCCGCATACGGCGACGCCGGAGGGGACGTCCGGCCATGGGAAAGCACCATAGGCAGGGACGACGCCGGACGTGAGGTGGAGCGTTTCGCAACAGGAGGGATAAGGATCACCACGGACTACAACGACATGGGGCTTGTCCGCTCGCGCCACGTACGTTCGGGCAACCGCCACACGGGTTGGAGAAGCTACCGCTGGGACGTGGGCGCGAGGCTGATGTCGATGCGCGGCAACCTGTCACCGGAGCCGGTCATCTTCGACTACGACTCGATGTGCAACCTCGTCAGGGGCGACTACTCCATGCACGAGAGCGTCTTCCGTACCCCCGACAAGGTGGGCAACCTGTACCGGGAGGACGGATGCAAGGGGCGCGAGTATGACCGTGGCGGACGTCTGCTGTGGGACGGCGAGTATCATTACCGCTATGACTGCGAGGGCAATCTCGTACACAAGAGCCGCAGGGATGTGTCCGTTCCGGAAAACAACGGGCATACCGAAAAAAAAGGATGGCTCGGTATGCTGTTCTCTGCGGATGATACTGATAACAAGGACAACAGCCTTGAAACCGACCCGTTCGCCTGCTGGCAGCCGGGCGATACCTGCTACGAGTGGCAGGCCAACGGTATGCTTGCCGGGGTGAGGACTCCCGACGGCAGGACGATAACGTTCGGCTATGACGCCCTCGGCAGACGGGTGTCAAAAAGGACTGGCGACACCGTGCACCGTTTCGGATGGGACGGCAACGTGGTGCTGCACGAATGGGACACCGACGAAGCCCTGAGACCGAGGCTCGTCACGGACGAGACCGGACGCGAGGAATACGACGGAACGGAGAAGCCGGAGGGCCTTGTGACATGGGTGTATGACGGAACGTTGTTCACGCCTGTGGCGAAGGTCACGGACGGGGAACGCTACACGATAGTGCATGACTACCTGGGTACGCCGACGCAGGCATACAACAGCAAGGGAGAGCTTGTCTGGGAGATGCTGCTGGATGTGTACGGCAAGGTGGCGGAATGCCATGGGGATCGAACGCTCGTGCCGTTCCGCTATCAGGGACAGTACGAGGATGAAGAAACGGGACTGTATTACAACAGGTTCAGGTACTACTCACCGGATATGGGGATGTATATTTCTTCAGACCCCATTGGGCTGGCGGGTAACAACCCGACACTCTATGGGTATGTGCAGGATGTGAATACGTGGATGGATCCGTGGGGACTGGATTGCTCTAAGGACGCACAAAAATTACGAGCTAACATGATCGCCGCTGGAAAAGTAGAGCCACCTTATCCCAATGCAGCACACCATATAGTTCTGTCTAATTCAAATGATTGGAGGATGGTTAGTCTTAGAGGTAAAATGGAAGCATTTGGTATAGATATAAATGATGCTGATAATGGTATCTTTTTGCCACGAAGTTCTTCCGTTAAAGAGCAATTTGCCATTGATGAAATAGCTCATAGTAGAGTTCATACAGAACAATATAAACAATCTATTTATGATATCTTAAGTCCGACTAAAAGTGAAGAAGAATTTAGACAAAAATTAAAAAGTATAAGATTCTAATGAAAGAAAACATAAAAATACAACAATTAGAAAAGGATTTTCAAGATTATGAGAAATCCTTTGGGTCTCTATTTAACGAATACATTGAACGTGTAAAACGGACAGTATATTCTAAAGGTTGGTATTATAATATATACCCATTTGAGAACGAAATAGACGGCTTCCGTAAAGGAAGACTCCTCAAAAACAAACCCGCTAAGATAAACAAAATAATGGAATATGGTTTTGACAATGATGGAAGGATTATTTTAGTAATAGAACATATAACGCCAGAAATATGTAACTATTCTTTTGTCAGTTATATCGACTCTAAAATTACTATATATAAGTATGTTGGAGGAATTCCTCTGTTGCAAAATATTACAATGGTAGTTCTATCTAAAACCGAACTTATTGATGCGTTATATAATTTTGGGAAGTATGGCTATAGAATTGACACTTATTTTTGTAACTCTTCAGATGAGATACTCAATGTACATAGAAAAGCAAAAGAGCACACATCTAATCAATTTATTGAATGCGACTTTCTATTTAAGTACAATGATGGGGAATTAAGCACAATTGAGCAGTCTTACACTAATGGATATAGTAAAATTATTTATAGCATTTAAATGTATTGTATAAATTTTGAAGTTATGAAATGAACGTTCAGAACAAGGAAGTTACGTCTATAGGTAAATATGTAAGACATTCATAGTGCGTAGGTGTTCGGTGATTCCCCGAACACCTACCATACGTTTGGAGCTATTGTAGTACTTCTGCCCACTCAGGCATCAAGGACAGTATGAGGATGAAGAAATGGGATTGCATTACAATAGGTTCAGGTACTATTCGCAGGATATGAGGATGTACATTTCTTCTGATTCGATTGGACTGGAGGCTAATAATCCTACTCTGTGTGGGTATGTGCAGGATGTAACCCTGAATGAACAAAAATAGAGGTTGTCTCCTGCTGCTTATATATAAGAATTTAAATTACTATAACTGATATGGATAAAATATATACATGGCTACCATTCTATAAAGAACTATCCGAATGGCTACTTGGAAAACAGAATAACCAGCCAGAGCTTATATCTAAGTTAAAAGAAATCGGTATTACCGGTTTTCGAGATGGCACAGAAAAAGGTAAAGAGATTACATTACAAGAAATAGATCCGTTCACATTCTTGGCGTATCTCAATAAATTTCACTCCGATGAAAGGAGGGTTGAAATCTTACAGGATTTAAGGCGTAAGCTACATTTTAAATGTACAGAACCGACAGATGTATCAGGCATCCCGACAACACATCCAATGAAAGTGCATCTTTTCCCATGGAAGACAATTAGGGGCAACAATGATATAAATGTATTATGGGAATTGTTCGGACAAGTAAAAGGAGGGAAAGTAGATGAACGACTTTTTCAAACTGCATTGAACATTAAAAGTGTCGGAAAGGGAAAGCTCAGCATTGTTCTGTTCTACGCTAATCCAGAAAAATATGTTCCTTTGGATTCCAACACTTCATCGTATCTAAGAAGCAAGAAACTGGGCTACACTTATGATAGTTTTGCATCATATAATGAGTTGTCAGAAAAAATAGTCAAGACTCTTGGGAAACGTCCGTGGGAGATTTCATACGAGGCATATAATTATACACCGGAGAGTGATTCATCAAGTATTGGTAGCATCCGGACTCTATTCGAGAAACTTGAAGACGAATTAGAGGACGATATGGATTACCATATCTTTTATCGAGGACAGTCAGATAAGAGTTTTGGATTGATTCCCTCCATCTATCGAGAGAAATTCTTAATCCAGAATGAAAATAGAATTTTCAGAGATATTATCGCTCAAAGTCCGGCTGATTTCAAAGGGTGTACATCTACCTTTGAGAAGTTGGTCAAGATGCAGCATTACTCCTTGCCGACACGCCTCTTGGATATTACTACAAATCCTTTGGTAGCTCTGTATTTTGCGTGCGAGAATGATGCCGTTGACGGTAAACTGTTCCGATTCGAAGTTCAAACATCGGATATTAAATATTTCGACAGTGATGCTGTCAGTGTCGTTTCTAATATCGCTAAACGCCCAATAGATTTCAGTATCGAAGATTTGAGAGAATTGGATAGGAAGGAGTTCAACTCCGAAGAAGAAATCCAATATCTTCTGCATGAAATTAAGTACGAGAAACCTCATTTCCAAAATGTGATCGACTCAAAGGATATTGAAAGAGTTTTTTGCGTGAAACCTATGTTTGACAATCCTCGCATAATTCGGCAGTCCGGGGCATTTTTCCTTTATGGTATCAATGGCAATAAAAGCCAACCAGCATCACTCAACTTCAGTTACAAGGTGTACATCATCAATAAAGCGCAGAAGCAGAAAATCAGGAAGCAACTTGAAGCCCTCGGCATAGACAAATCAACGTTGTTCCCAGAAGTCGAACACGTGGCCGAGCATATAAAGGACAAATATCATCTGCCTAAATAACCTTTCCCTCATTTTAAAAAAAAACAAGCCGAGCTATTACGCGGATAGCTCGGCTCTCAGCTTGAAAAAATTACATCAAGTCTTAATTTCGTGGTACATCTTGAACTGCAAGCATTTCTCTACTTTGTATACATACTACTTAAAAGGGAGGACAGCCTGTAAGCAGTGTTTCTTCTATCTTGTCGGTTAATAAATTTAATTGATTGCTTGTTAAGTTCAAGGGAAAATTCTATATTTGCGAAATATGATATCCTCCTTCTTGTCTTGAAAGCGGTCTGACTGCTTTAACCAAGGCGAAATGTCTTGGTTTTATAATAAATAATAAGATCAGCATGGCAGAATTAAAGGCAACCGTGTGCTTACAAGGAAAGGATATAGAAGTGATTTCATCACACATTGAATTTAACCGCAAGACAGATAATAAAGGAAGGCCAGTGACAAATGTTATTGGCGGACGTATTACCATAACCGTTGAATCTACCAGAGAAACTACTATTCTTGAAGCAATGGTAAACAGTCCTTTCAAAGCGATAAGCGGCAAGGTGATTTATTACAACACTAAGGATAATTCAATCTTTCGTGTCGTGGAGTTCAAATATGCGTATATCGTATATTACAAAGAGGTTTACAATGTTGACAGGAAACGCCAAATGTATTCCACCATCACATTTTCTGCGGATATTATTATGATAGGAGACGCATATTTAAGCAATCAATGGTAAGACTGACGATTCCTGCAAGCCTTTATTGGATCTTTCAAAGAAGAAACATGAAATTTAGTTGTTTGGATATTATTGTATTAAGAAATATCACTAACTTTGTTCATTGTGGATGTGGTGATAATGGATTTGCAGCGTCGTTTACTATTTCAATATTTAATGTTCTTATTGCTACATTTTTGTTTTCCAATGGAGTTAAAATAGAATTATGTTAATAACAAAGGTATGAATACTTTGATTCTTGATTTTTTAAACAGCTATGCTGATAATACTAATCCTCAGTATGCCGTGATGCTGAAAGGAAAATGGGGATGTGGCAAAACTCATCTTATAAAAGAATGGAAGAAGAGGTTTGATGGAACCGCAGATACCGACGAGGAAATTACGCTAAAGCCCATCTATATTTCGACCTATGGAATGGATAGCGTGAATGACATCAAGACAGCTATAGATAGGGAATTAAATCCTTTCTTCTATTCGAAAACGGGGCGTTTCATAAAGGGAGTTTTGAAATTAGCCGGTAAGGTAGTCTTCAAGACAAGTATGGATTTTAATGAAGACTCTAAAGAGGATGGTTCCTTTTCCGCAACACTGGATTCGTTGTCGTTACTACAAGTGAAAGACGACAGTATAAAAGGTGTAAAGTTTCTGATATTCGATGACATCGAAAGGTGCCTGATAGAGATGAAGGAATTGTTAGGCTTTATCAACTATTTTGTAGAGCATTGTAATTGTCATGTTGTCGTAATTGGAGATGAGAACCACCTTGAAGAACTTCCCAAGGCTGTATTGGATGAGTTTAAGGAAAAGACCATAGGCAGGGAATTTGAAATACAACCTGACATAGAAGAAGCCATCGAATACTTCCTTGGCGAAGTACCGGTATCCGATTATTTGAAAGAAATGCGTGATTTCATTATTGCCTGTTTTAAGTGTACAAAATCCGACAACTTACGGGTTTTGAGACAATGTTTATATGATTTTAAAAGCCACTTAAACAAACTTCCTCCCGAACTGGTTGAAAAGGAGAATATCTTTCTTAAAAATATTCTTGGGTCATTTATTGCAGTGTATGCAGAGTATAATAATAGAGAGAACAAAGAGGTAATTTGTAATTGGAGTAGAGATTGTCGGATTTCACTACTCCAAGATAATAATGAGGATAAGCAAAGGATACAGCATCTAAGGGAAAAATATCACTCTTTAAACAAAGAGTTAATTTATGATGTCTTAAATCCGGAGTATGTTACGGCTATTATACACTATATTATCACAGGTGCTCCACTTGTAGAATTTATTGTTACGGAGATAAGGGATAAGCAAAAAGAATTGAAACCTTGGGAAATGCTATCCGGCTTTTTCGATATGGAGCAGCAAAAACTTGAAAGTATTTGTCAGGACACTATAAAATCCATATTGGATAGAGAGATAAAAGACGCTTATCAACTTGGTTATAGTATTGCGTATCTATCATATTTTCACGCTATTGGCATTTTCTATTTTATACAGGCTTATGTCTCTTTAATAAAAGTAAGAATAGCAGAAATGATTGATAGCCAAACCAGTTTAGAGGAACTTTATCAGTTAAGAGGGCTTTTTATTAGTGGATGTAATTATGTAACCACAGATTCCAGGACCTCAATAACGGATGATATTGTGGACTATTTCTTGCAGAAGATGAAATCAAAGATAAATGAGTTGCCGGATCAAATGCAAAAAGCACTGCGTAATTTGACTGAAGGAACAGTAGAACAACTTATAATCATAGACAGATTGCCTTATCCAGATAAAAGTTGTACATACGAACTTCGTGCTATATTTGCATCTGAAGATGCCAATGCTCTTTTTGATGCTATCTGCAAACTAAGCAATAAAAGTAGAAATACTTTTACGCAATTTCTTGCTTATCATTATAAATTTGACTATGACCTACAAGATGTGGGAGACAGATATAAGGCAGATGTTCCTTGTTTACTCAAGTTAAAAGATTTGGTCGGTAATGAAATCAGTATATCAAAAGGGGTGGATAAACTTGCCTTCATAAGGTTAAAAGATGCCTTGATTGAAGCTATTAGGAGGTGTGAAGGCAAAAATGATACATTGCCACCAATGTAGAAGCTAAAAATGGCGTATCGCAAAAAACGGATATGCGATGAAAGAATATTATCTCTATTTGACTAAAAACAGAAGATATTAATAGCTATAAATGAGAATGGGTGGCGGCGGGGAATCGGGAGGCTATAAAGGGAGGAAGGATGCCATAAAAGAGTAAAGCCGTCGGCAGACCGGAGCGCAAAAAAATCCCTCTGCCCGGTCATCGCGACCATGCAGAGGGAACGGTTAAATTATGATTATGTCAAGCAGCTTCGGCAATAGCTTCGTGTTTGGCAGCCTGTGGTTGTTCGGCCTCTTTCAGACTTTCATCAATCCTGTGCTGGAGTTCCTTGCATTCCTGTTTGAGCCTTGACAGCTCATCAGTCTTGCTCCACTGGCGACAAACGATTTTCTGCAATGTAGGAATTTCGCTTTCTATCCGCTCTACCGCCTTTTGTTGCTTCTCGATAAGAGAGGGCAATTTGCTTAATGCTCCATGCGGATATTGCGCCGACTCAACGAAACCAAGCGGCAGCGCACCGCTTAGGCCGCATCGGTATTTCAACCCACTTATACCCTCTACAAAGAATGTATTGCGGTCAAACGTACCGTCCATATTATACTCGCTATGCACCAACAAGTTCAGTCCTGCATACGTGCCAACTGTGCCATACGCTCCGTTGCGGTAGGTCTTGGCTATATGGTGCAACTCCCGACCAACTTCCTCGGTACTGGCTTGCGGCAAGTTTAAAAGCAGGGTTGCCTTTGCCCCATTATACGAGTTGATGTATTCCAAATCCCTCTTGAAATCGGCCTCAGTACGCTTTGCCTTTTCGACTTCTTCCTGACAGGCAGCTATTTTACGCTCGGCACGGATGCGTTCTTTCTTGAAAATAGCCTGTTCCTTTTCAAGCTGCATAATCTTGTTGTCGAGCTTCGTCTTGTTCAGCAAGTCGTTATTTCCTGACAGAATAGCCACGAACTCGGCGAAGTTCATACCGCTGTCCTCATCCATGCCTCCCTCGTCGATACGGCGCACGGCAATTGTGCCGTTGTTAATTTGATTGATAAACATCTGCTTGTTTTTCAACAGATTAAACTTGTAGGCATCGAGGGTCTTTTCCGTACCATAAATTACGATATCCACCACATTGCCACCCCACAGCTTTACAGTGTTGCCTTTGCGTACTGCCCTGCCGTTTCGTTGTTCCATGTCAGCAGGTCGATCGGGTAGGTCAAGGACATTACTGCCCTCTTCCCCCCTCAGAACCGTACGTGAGGGTTTCCCCTCATACGGCTCAAGCTTTTCTAAGTCTCTGTTCGTATGCAGAGACCGGCTCATACTACTTCTTGTTTCCATTGGTTTTACGGGATAATTTGAAACATTCATCATGAACCAGCAGATTGCATTTCCGTCCGTCTTGAACGGTTGGCATTACGTTCCATGCCTTATGCGTGTCAATCGGTTCACCACATATCGGACATTTCCGACCTTGCTTTTCCCATAGGTAAAGCAGGGACTTACGTCCTTTCAGTGTCACAAGCATCTTTGACTTCATTCTTTTATTGAAGTACAGGCGGCAGTCTGCGTCAAACGGATTCATGTCCCCCTTTATCTGCGTATATTGCAGGAAAGGAAACGAAGATGCCAGTTTCAACAAGGTAAGCTGGTCTTCTTTGCCGTTTGATTTCTTGAACTTAGCCGCAAAAGTCCAGCTGTTCCCTCGGATATTGTGCCAATAGCGGTCTTTTATCCACCGTTTCCCTTTCTTGGAATGACGGCGTTTAGCCCATTGCCACAAGGCGAGAAATATCTGATGGTCAATTCTGTGAAAAGAATCACGTGTCGCCCCATGCTGATAATATGCTCCCCATCCTCGGATTTTAGCATTCAACATCCTGATTAATGATTCCTGCTTGCAACCCTTATGACCTTTTGTCACCTTACGGATATTCTCCATAAAGCGTTTTTCGGCTTTCTTAGTCGGCTTGGTCAATATTTCATTGCCGAATTTGCGGATATTGAAACCGAGAAAATCGAAACCGTCACGGATATTGGTTATCACCGTCTTTTCTTCTGATAAGGTCAGACCTCTTTCAGACATAAAGTCGGCTACCAATGGCTTGATTTCCTTTTCAAGTGTTTCACGGTTCTCGCAGGTAATTATAAAGTCATCAGCGTAACGGACAAGATTCACCATTGGCGAATATAACTTGCCTTTGACTCTAACTCGTTTATATTTCTCTGCAAGGACTTTCTGCAATCCGTCCAATGTCATATTGGCAAGCGTGGGAGAGATAATGCCACCTTGTGGCGTTCCCTCCTCTGTCGGGAACATCTGTTTGTTGAAGATATAGCCGCATTTCAACCATTTTCGGAGCATTGCCTTATCCATAGGGATGTTGGCAAGCAGCCATTCATGGCTGATATGGTCGAAGCACCCCTTTATGTCACCCTCCAGAATCCATTCGGGAGAATAGCCTTTTCGGAGAATGTTATGGCATTGCATTACCGCGTCCATACAGCGACGTTCCTTGCGGAAACCGTATGAACGTGTGTCGGCTGTTGTTTCCGACACTGGTTCTAATGCCATAAGGTAGAGTGCTTGCATCGCTCTGTCTTTCATTGTCGGTATTCCCAACGGTCGCAGTTTACCATTACTCTTTTTGATATGAACTCTTCTCAATGGCTTCGGCTGGTAGCCTCTGCGTTTGAGTTCGCTTATCGCTTGTGTTTTTGCTTCAGGGTTCTCCCATGTTTCCATGTCCACCCCGGGGGTGTTGCCACCTCCGTTAGAAGTAACTCTCTTTACGGCTAAGGCTTTTGCGTAAAAAGAGTGGGTCAGCGTCCACTGCAAGGCTTTCACCTTGTTGTATCTGCCTTCCTTCTGAGCCTTTACAATACGCGCTTGTAGCTTTCTGACAGCCAACTCCGCTTTAGTCCAGTCTATTCTGTCCCAAAGTGTTTGCTGATTGTCAGCAGGCGCACACGATGTCTTGTTTTCGTTCATTTGCTTTCCTCCTTTTGAAAGTTCTAAAAGTTAATTGTAAAGAATCACCATTTGACAACATTTGGTTTGATTGCCTCCCTAATGTCGTCACAGAAGTCTGCCCACTTTCGTGTCGGATGATGTCGCCCACATCAGCCCGTGATGTCGGTTCAATCCGTATCCGCTCCATTACAGAACGGCATTCGCTTTTTCTGTTATCTTATACCTGCACACCATTCGGCTTTCATTGCTGTCAGCTTACCTGTCATTTTTTACATGACAGGAGATATACAGGCTTACCATGTTCCACATAGATAACTAACGGATAGGTTAGGTTCTGTCTCATCCTCCGGCGGTGCTTATATCCGTGTAATCCTACCATGGAGAGGATTAACCGACCGCATCCCTTTTGGGTAGAGTGTGCCAGTATCTTACACTCTTTCGTGACATTACGAAGTTTACTAACAGTTCGCTTGCGCTAACCATACTATCCAGCCTCGCCACTCTACGGTATGATACTAACCGTACTTGACTTCCCCTCACGGTTCTGTCTTGTCTTGCGAAAGTGTACTTCGTCCCGACCGCTTAATACAACATTAAGGTGCATCGGTCGGTAGGCTACCGCTGACGGAACAGCGGGTTAAAGCTGATACCCGTAAGTATCATTCCAACAATTATCTATGCGACTTCATGTCGCACCCACGGCGTATCGAGATGATGGATAGCCACACACCGTTTCTGGGCGTTCACACCC
>OJNO01000229.1_pt1 | contig 34913 bp, 29 predicted proteins | sample 1597761 | NCBI WGS metagenome assembly OJNO01 (sample SAMN00265071, study PRJEB22529) | human gut metagenome
TTTGTCGCTTTGCAAGCAAAATCCCACTAAACCCTATAGGTTGCGGATTTGAGGTCTAAATAATCATACTGATGTTATTTTTTATACTGAATGCAGATAGATTGCACAATTTTGGTGTATCTTTGCACTGAAATGATGACTTACATAACAAATAAACGTCAAGTAAAATACACATTTCCGCCTGCTTCATTAAGTAGGCGTATATCAAATTTATTCATTAACAAAAAGTAATATGAGTCAGAAGAACAATTCCTCTGTGCTCTCTCTTTTTGTGTTTACAGTGTTCAGATCATTGTCCAAAACAAGAGATTGAGCTTTCCAAAGATGAACTTTGGACACTCTATCGTGCTGCTTACGAGCAGTACAAGTTGGAAATCCTTAACGATGGCAAGTTGTATGACAGATATGTCAACGACTTTGTTAGCTATCACCTGCCGGTCTTCTCTTCCGAGGAGCAGATCGTCCGCAACCATTTCAAGCATGTATTCAGCTTGTATGAGTTGCTTACAACCAGAAAAGACCTTGTCACTAAGTACTTCGCCAAGTCCTCATTTGAGAAAGGAGACTTTGAAACAATGGTTTATGAGTTCAACCACATTGAAGTTGTGGTTGAAAACCCTCGCATTCTTGCTTCATTCACTCCAGAACAGATTCGACTCATTACGAAATTCGCCAATGAGTCGAATTTCTTTGTAGATGGTATCGATGAAGAAACTATGGACGGATTCTTCAAATGTGCGTTGGATGAATCTCTGGTTGTAGTCAATATGCGACAGGTACTTCAATTGCTGTATGCTCTGTCTATTGAGAAGATGATTCCCCACAACTGGGTATCACTTATTGCGGACAATCAGCTACTCACCCCTAAGAGTACGGGAAAGGCATCCAAACGAGGTGCTATCAGCAGCCGACTCAGTGAACTGAAGGCTTCATCAGCAAAGTTCCCAAGTGGGGAGTTTCTGGATTTTGCAAAACAACTGAAAGAAATGCGATGAAGTAAAGTAAGTTAAACAACTGAAAAGAAAAATCTCCTTACATCCCCCCTGACACTTCTGAGTGTCAGGAGTAAGGTCAGTTGTATTAGAATTTATTGGGGTAATTTTGCCCCCGAATCGATTCAGTTTCGGGGGTAGCCCCCTTATTGTCTAACATTAAAAGTATAAAGAAAATGGGAAATAGTAAAATTGACATGAACATACTTGCCAAGAGAGTAGAACTTTTGGAAATGAGAGTAAAGGAACTCACTTCGGTAGAACCTGAGGCACTTAATGAGCGTCTTTCAAAGATTGAGGAAAGATATTTCTCAAACAAAGAGATGCTCACCACCACCGAGGTTGCGGAATATCTTGGCGTTTCTCAGTCTCAGATATACAAGCTCACCATGAACATGGAGATTCCTCACTACAAGCCACAGGGGAAAACCATCTATTTCGACAAGAAGGAGCTTTTGAAATGGATGCGCAACAACCATATCACCCCGACACGAAAGGACAGTGCCAACAAATAGAGAAGCGTTATGAAAGTCAGAAAGAAGAACAAGACCAGAGTTTATTCTGATGTCCAACTGACGGCTCTCTTGGAAAAGTCTGAGATAGTGATTGACCCCTCAAAGTGTAGAAATCAAAATGAAAGAAGCAATGGCAAGAGGAAGAAATAGTAAAAGTGCAAAAGAAGAGACTGCAGCAGGTTCCCTGGAAGTAGGCATGCTGTGCAAGAGCGCTTTCAATGACAGTGAACTGGAAAGCTATCTCAGACAAGGAGAGATAAAAGCTTCAGAAAAACCGCCCGTACCACCCCAGGTGTTATGGGTCGGTGACTGTACCATTGCCACTTTCGGAAATTTCAGTGCATCAACAGGTAAGGCAAAGAGCAAAAAGACGTTCAACATCACGGCGATGGTAGCAGCTGCGTTAACCAATTCCACGGTACTCAACTACCGGGCAAGTTTTCCAGAAGGAAAGAGACAAATTCTCTATTTCGATACGGAGCAGAGTCGCTATCATTGCCACAATGTTGTTGAGCGAATCTACCGACTGGCAGGACTCAGCCTTAACAAGGAAGACAAGCGCATCAAATTCTATGGACTAAGGGAGTTCACTCCTACTCTCCGCATAGCCCTCATAGATTATGCGCTAAGAACATTTGATGGTGTGGGGCTTGTCATTATCGATGGTTTGAGAGATCTCATGTACGACATCAACAATGCCAAGGAGTCAACAGACGTAATGACGATGCTGATGGCATGGACGAGCAAGTATGATCTGCATATCCATTGCGTGCTCCACCTTAACAAGAATGACAACAACACTCGTGGTCATATTGGTACTGAGTTGGAGAACAAGGCAGAAACGGTGCTGATTATCAGTAAGAACAAGCAGGATGCCAATATCAGTGAGGTAAGACCCATGCACATGCGAGACAAAGAGTTTTCGAGCTGGGCATTCCACATTGACGATAACTCTCTGCCTGTCCTTGATGTCGGTTATCACATCACCGTTGTCAAGCCCAAAGACAAGCCGCTCACCTCTCTGCCTGACGATGTTCATACGATGGTACTTCAAAAGATTTTCTCCAAGAGTACCCCACAGAGATACGTCGATCTGGTAAAGGCTCTGGGTGAAGCTTATGCCGAAGAAGGTTACAAACGTGGTGATAATGCCGTGAAGGAGATGCTAAAGATTTTCAATGAACGAAAGTTGATAACAAAAGAGAAAGACGGCTACCATTATCACCCTACTCTGTTTCCGTCCAAGTAAGTTTATAAGTTTAAGTTTAACCGGGTATATATATATTAAACTAATATGTGCCCATAAAATATGTAACAACATGACTATAGAAGAAATCAAATCAGTCAGCATTGTGCAGTTCCTGGAATCACAGGGCTATCATCATGTCTATATATTAAAGGAGAACTATTGGTATCTGTCTCCTTTTAGGACTGAGGCATCGCCTTCATTCAATGTCAGTCCCAAGAAGAATCTATGGAATGACTTTGGAGCTGGCGAAGGTGGCAATCTCATCAATCTGGTTCAGAAAATGAATCCTTCCTGGAACAATCATGAAGTTCTGACCTATCTGGAGCAGAAGATAAAGGAGCATCATCTTCAATATTCAGAGGATTATGAAGCCCAAAGGAAGGAAAATGAGAGAAAGGAGGCCTGGAAGCAAGACCAGGCTGCCCAGCGAGAGAAGGCAAAAGAAGCCAACACCATCATTGAGCGTATTGTTGGGCTCAGTCATCCTTATCTCAGAGACTACATTTTGCAGAGACGAATAGACTATGACATAGCCAAGGAGTATTGCAAGGAAGTACATTATCGTATCTATGACAAGAGTTACTATGCCATAGCCTTCGAGAATATCGAGGGCGGAATGGAAGCAAGGAACAAATACAGCAAACGAAGCATCGGCAAAAAGTCGATTTCAATCATCAGGCCAAACAACGAGCCACACAAAGAATGCTGCATCTTTGAAGGTTTCTTTGATATGCTGACATATGCCAGTATCAAGAAATGGATAACAGGAAATGAGCTTTGCCTGCCACATGAATGCGACTACCTCGTTCTCAACTCTGTCAGTAACATCAAGGTTCTGCTGCCATACCTGCAGGAATATACCGTGATACATTGTTATCTGGACAACGATGATGCAGGTGCAAAGACTGTAGAGAAGATAAAAGTTGCTTATCCGGAGAAAGTGATAGATGAATCTCATCGATACGTCAACTACAAAGATGTTAATGATGTAATCAATGGTATCATCAAACCACCCAAATAATGTCCCAAATGCCATATCACTGACCAATCAGGAGGTTCTCTTTCGAGAGGGTCTCCTTTTTTGTTTTATATGCCCTCTTGTTATTTTATAGTATGATTATTGAAATATTATCATACTTCTTTTATAATCTGTGTTAAGACTGAAACGGTTTTAGCTCTGTTTTTTCATTTATCGCACAAATATATGTTCCTTTGCACTGCTTTTGGGAAATACGCCGACTTGTCGGATGTAAGTTCCGAGTATGATAACAATAAAAATAACAAATAAAATTCAGATTGAAAATGTCAGGATTCGTAATTTTTGCGCTCGTCCTCACTTTTGTGTATGTAGTGTACTTTGCAGTAATGATCTCATTAGACCTACATGGAAAGAAGGATGAAAAGAAAACAGAAGAAGAGACCTATGATGTAGGTGATTTGACCAATGAGGAACAGCCAGTTGCAATCGAAGAACGCAACGAGGGTCCTGACGAGGGTGACATGACCTTCACAGAGCAAATCACGGATGATGGACTCAGAGTTGTCAACCCGACAGGAAACGTGCCATATCCGCAACCTCCTTCAGATGAAGAGCAATCGCAGCAGCCACAGTCACATACCGTGACCAGTGAAGAACTCAACGAGAAGAACGATGAGATTTTGGAGCACATAGATCCAGTGCCACAATGCAGTTACCTCTCAGATGAGTTTATGCAGAATCTCAACAATAAGCACAACACCCGAAAAATAGAAAAGAAGAATGCCAGAGATAAGCTGTAAACACAATCTTTTGTTTGCCATAATGTTAATAGGTGTCATGCTCTTCCAGCCAATGTTGGCATCAGCCAAATGCGGAGGTGTCGATTATAGCTGGGGAGCAGACGCACTGAGCAATGCTCATGACTTTACGGTAACAATGATGCTCTATGTAGTCTATCTGGTGTATGCCATAGCTGCCATCGTAGCCATCATAGGAGCTTTGCAAATCTATATAAAGATGAATACTGGCGAAGGTGACGTAACCAAATCCATCATGATGCTGATTGGAGCCTGCCTTTTCATGATAGGAGCAACTATCCTGTTCCCTGCATTCTTCGGTTACAATATAGTATAAGGTAAAAAAGATAGGATAACAAAACATCTCAACCTGCAGGAGAGATAAATGAGTGTAATTTTTTAAGTAACATCAAAAGAAATCAAATGAAGAAAATCAAGAATTTCGCAAAGAATCTTTTCAGTGCCAAGCGTATGAAGACGCTCGCCATGCTCCTTTTCTGTGGAACATTGGCGACCTATGCACAGAACGCAGCTGGTGATTACACTGCCGGAACAGATGCCCTCGCAACTGTGACGGAGGAGATTGCCAAGTATGTACCTTTTGTGGTTAAGCTCTGCTACGCCATTGCCGGTGTAGTTGCCGTTGTGGGTGCTATCAGCGTTTACATCGCTATGAACAATGAGGAGCAGGATGTCAAGAAGAAGATCATGATGGTTGTTGGCGCATGTATCTTCCTCGTTGCTGCAGCCCAGGCTCTGCCTTTGTTCTTCGGCCTCTAATCTATCGTTCAAGCATTAGAAATACATCATGTCAGGAGAAGTAAACGAAAATCAGTACGTAAGCTATCCCATGTTCAAGGGTCTCCAGAAGCCCCTTGAATTTATGGGATTCCAGGGACGCTACATCACCTGGGCAGCCTGTGCCGTTGGTGGAGCCATCCTCGGCTTCATCATAGCATATTGCATTCTCGGCTTTGTGGTTGGTCTTGTGGTTCTTGCAGTTTCCCTCTGTTCGGGAGCAGCTCTCATCTTCTTCAAACAGAAGAAAGGGTTGCATACCAAGAAGGAAGAGCATGGTGTGTTCATCTATGCTTGTTCGCATAGAATGTAATCAAACAAAATTCAAACGTAAACAAATGAGCAAGTGTGTTGAAATCTGAATAGTGTAAATCGGTAGGCTCACCCTCTCGCAAGGATGAGCCTATCTTCATTTGATAAAAGAGCAAATAACAATGATCATATATGTAATCATAGCATTTGTAGCAATACTCATAGGCATGGCTATCTCAGTCTCTGCCTTTGGAACCGGAGGAAAGCGCAAGAAAATCTTTCAGGACATCTACTTCTCTGTTGAGGATGTGGATGGCATTGGCGTGCTCTACACCAAGACTGGCGAATACTCAGCCATCTTGAAGATGGAGAACCCGGTGCAGAAGTACTCTGCCAATATAGACAGCTACTATGAGTTCAATCATCTTGTCACCGCACTTGCCCAGACCCTCGGTGAAGGCTATGCCATTCATAAGCAGGATGTCTTCGTGCGCAAACAGTTCCAAGATGAGAGCAATGACAACCATGAGTTCTTGTCGGAGTCTTACTTCAAGTATTTCAATGGACGTTCCTATACCGATAGCAAGACTTATCTGATTATCACCCAGGAGAATAAGAAAAGCCGAATCTTCTCTTTTGACAGCAAGAAATGGCGTGACTTTGTGGTGAAGATCCGAAAAGTCAAAGACCAGTTGAAGGACTCTGGCGTGGAAGCCTCCTACCTGGACGGAAATACAGCACGTGAATACGTTGACCGCTATTTCTCCATGAACTTCAATGGCAAGGTTGTGTCTATGACCAACTTCAAAGTCGATGAAGAGTCTATCTGTATGGGCAACAAACGATGCAAGGTCTATAGCCTTGTTGATGTTGATTGTGTCAGCACACCATCTATAGTCCGTCCTTTCACCAACATTGAGGTGAACAATGTTTCGATGCCAGTGGACATGGTATCATTGGTTGACAGCATTCCATCTGCCGATGTAGTTGTGTATAATCAAATGTTCTTCATTCCTAACCAGAAAAGAGAACTCTCCCTACTCGACAAGAAGAAAAACCGTCATGCCAGTATGCCAAATCCAAGCAACCAGATAGCCGTGGAGGACATCAAGAAGGTGCAGGATGTGATAGCAAGAGAAAACAAGCAGTTGGTATATGCCCATTTCAACCTTGTCGTTGGAGTACCTATAGATGCTGATATTCAGAAATGTACCAACCATCTGGAGAACTCCTTTGGCCGATTGGGCATTCATATCAGCAAAAGAGCCTACAACCAGTTGGAGCTGTTTGTCAACTCATTCCCTGGAAATTGCTACTCCACCAACCCAGAGTATGACCGTTTCCTGACTCTCAGTGATGCAGCAGCCTGTCTCATGTACAAAGAGCGCATTCAGCATAGTGAGGAAACCCCATTGAAGATTTACTATACAGACCGCCAAGGTGTGCCTGTTGCCATAGACATCAGTGGTAAGGAAGGAAAGAACAAGATAACGGATAACTCCAATTTCTTCTGCCTCGGTCCGTCTGGAAGCGGAAAGTCCTTCCACATGAATAGTGTAGTCCGTCAGATGTGGGAACAGAACACCGACGTTGTGATGGTTGATACCGGTAATTCATACGAAGGACTCTGTGAGTATGTCGGAGGCAAGTACATCAGCTATACAGACGAGCATCCTATCACGATGAATCCTTTTGCCATCAAGCGTGAGGAGTTGAACATTGAGAAGATTGGCTTCCTGAAGAATCTGGTCATGCTCATCTGGAAAGGAACCCAAGGTGAAGTCACCAAGACGGAAGACCGTCTCATAGAGCAGGTTATCACGGAATACTTCGATGAATACTTCATGAAGAAACAAATTGAGAACCTGTCGTTCAACACATTCTACGAGTACAGTACAGTCCGTATTCCTCAGATTATAAAGGAGAACAACCTGGCAGGAATCGACCTGGCATCCTACAACTATCTGCTGAAGGACTTCTACAAGGGCGGTAGCCATGAATTGACGCTCAATGAGAACCTCGACACAAAGCTGTTTGATGAGACCTTCATCGTTTTCGAGATTGACTCCATCAAGGATGACCCTCTCCTCTTCCCTCTTGTTACACTTATCATCATGGACGTTTTCATCCAGAAGATGCGTATCAAGAAGAACCGCAAGGTGCTTGTCATTGAAGAGGCATGGAAAGCCATTGCTTCGCCAATGATGGCAGAGTACATCAAATACCTCTACAAGACAGCCCGTAAGTTCTGGGCTTCGGTGGGTGTGGTTACTCAGGAGATCCAGGACATTGTTGGAAGTCCTATCGTGAAAGAGGCTATCATCAACAACTCTGATGTGGTGATGCTGCTTGACCAGAGCAAGTTCCGAGAACGCTTCGACGAAATTAAGGCAATCCTGGGTTTGACAGATGTGGACTGCAAGAAGATCTTCACCATCAACCGCCTTGAAAACAAGGAAGGCAGAAGCTTCTTCCGAGAAGTCTTTATCCGAAGAGGAAGTGTCGGAGGCGTGTTTGGTGTAGAAGAACCTCACGAGTGCTATATGACCTATACCACCGAGCGAGCAGAGAAGGAAGCCTTGAAACTCTACAAGAAAGAGTTGCAATGTGACCATCAGCATGCTATCGAAGCCTATTGCCGAGACTGGGAACTGTCAGGAATCACCAAATCCCTGCCATTTGCCCAAAAGGTGAACCAGACTGGTCATGTGCTGAACCTCAAACCCAAGAGGAAATTTGATGAGTATATGTAACAAGAAATAAACGATAATATTCAAACAATGAAACGCTATCTGATAATACTTACTCTCTATCTCTGTGCCGTAGTACCGATGATGGCGCAGTACTACAGTGTTAACTATGACAAGCGCACTGTAGAAGCAATGACAGCCGCTTTTGCAACAGAGGCAGCTACTGAGGCGTATTATGCCGAACAGGTAGCTAAGATACGTGAACACTATCAGGCGGCAGAGGTGGCAGCGGCAGGAATCTTCACATCCAAGTTCCTTGACCGCAAAGCCCTCACCCATCTGGGACTATGGACAAGTGCGACGGAGAACTACTATTACCGCCGTATCTACAACATGGTGTCGGCCAAGATCATGCCGAAGATATGGACTGTAGCTGGAATGATGCTTAAAAGTCCACAGAATGCTCTCTACTGGGGAAGCTATTTATATAAGGTATGTGAAGAGGCCAAGACACTCTGCTATCAGTTCGAGTCTATCGTCACCAACAGCACCCTCTCGTTCAAGGATATTGCATTTCTGGAGATTAACCAGGAATTGGCTGCCATCCTGAAACTCTCGGAGTTGGGTAACGTAGATTGGGAAGCGATGTTTGACAACTTTTCCGGGTTCGGTTCCAACTTTACGAAGGAGAATCTGAAGGAAGACATAGACAACCTGTATGCCATGGGAGTCAACCTTGCTTCTGCTGGAGCTGGTAATGCTGTAGGCTCAATCCTTGGCAACAGTAGTTTCAGTGGTACGATGATGGATAAGACAAGCAGCGTCATTGAGATTGCAGAAAATGTGTATGGACTCTACAACAGTCTGTCTGCAAATGCAGGCAATACGCTCTTGCAGTTTGTTGGAGGAAGGGACAGCATTGCAAATCTCTTCTCTTTATCGAACTACAATCTGACCTCTTGGGTAACAGACTATGCCCGTGAAGGAATGGGACAATACTACACCCAGCGATGGTATATCTATAGAGTTGATGCCGGTAATGTGAAGCTGTGCGACTACTATCCACCTACAGACAATGATGCCATCATCAAAGGTGATCACTGGTATCGTATCAGCACAAAGGACAAAAACTATACTCCAACATCGGCAGAAAGAGAAGCAGCATTGAGAAACTCAGAAAGCCATGCTGGATGGAGTCGAAGTGATGTTCAGCAGCATAACAACTCGAATGACGGCTTCAATTATAGCATAACCTACTATATGTCAGGCTATATTCTCAGTAAGAAGAAAAGTGGTCAATATGCTAAAGCCTATGCTTACGAGATTCATGTTTCAAAGAGCTGGTATAAAAAGGAAGTTGCCTATGAGGATGTCTTTGATTCCTACACAATGGACATGAACACGTTCAAAGCCGGATTGAATGCACGACTGAAAGAACTCAATGATAACGAGGAAGGTTACACCTACTATCTTTCAAGTGATGCAAAGAGATACTATCAGACAACCGATGCCAAGAAGATTGCAGGATGTGAAACAGCAACCATCAGTGTTACCTGCCATGGCGGTACCAAACTTGGTGAAGCGTCAACCCAATACAAGTGTTCGAGTTGTGGAAGTAGCGTAAATGGTCACACCAAGCAGTGTGCTATGGCCACAAGTGTCACTCATGAAAGTGTCAACACCTCAGAGATTGATTCCAAGATTGCGGAGACAGAGAGGAAAATAGCTTCTCTTCAGTCAGAAATCACAAACTTGGAGGCAGAAAATTCGGAACTTCTGAGAAAAATTAAGAATTCAAATGTGAATGATGCTGCGAGGTATCGTCAACAGTACAATGCCAACAAAGACCGCATCACAGCATTGAAGTCTGATAAAAGCACTGCCGAATCAGAACTTGCCCAGTACCAAAAGGCAAAGCAAGAGGCCATTGATGGAGAAAATGCAGTGACAGATGATTATTACCGCATACCGGCCATCATGCAGGATTGCAAGACTGCCTATAATCTCAGTTGGAATGGTTCGGGGGCTTGGGAAGGTAATACTTTCGTCCGTACTGCATCCATGCCGAATATCAATGGTGTCATCACCTTCAAGGCAACAGTCTCTATAGCAAGAAAGCCTAAGTACTTCATGGGCATCAAGATACACCGTGCCATTGTGCAGATTTCATGGACTCTGACCACGGAATATAGCGATACGCAAGTGGTAGCTGTAGTAAACCTCGACCCGGCTAAGACCGATGAGGAAAAAGCTGCCGAAGTAAATGCTAAACTTGCAGAGATTGCCCGTGACTATCCAGACTGTGACCCAATAGTAGAATATGCAAAGAGCAACCCAGTGGAATCAGACAATACGGATGATACCTATCATTTGCTCTGGTCAAGTGACCGCCTGGAGATTGCACGTCAGATAGACAGCCGTCTCACCAAGATATTTGCAGACCTGGTGTCATTGGAGAAGATGATGCACTACAAGCATTCCATCATAGACATTTTAAGGAGTGTCGCTCCCCCACTGAATGACGAGCAAGGCAGAAGACAGACTCTCATTGAACAATGCAGGAAACGATGGTTGCGACATGCAGCCGATAGTGGACATTCAGATAGTTATAACGGAAAATATGATGACGATGAAGAAGACAACAGTGAATAGCAAGATACTGACAATACTCATTTGTCTGTTGACTCTTTTGCCTTCAGCAGCAAAGGCTCAGGTAGGCTTTGATGCAGTTTCTATTGAGGCCTATATCAAAGACCACAAGCAACAGCGCAGTCTGCTGCTTGTGCGTTCCACCTTGGAGGCAAGCAATAAACTGCTGCATGACTACAGCGGCGATGCCAACATTGGATTCAGGGACATCAATAAGGAACTGGATAAGTACACCAGGGCATTTGACGTGATTGACATTCTGTACCAGTCACTCCGTACCAGTCTCAATGTGTACAGCACCTATGAGAATGTGAGTGACAAAGTCGGTGACTATAGAAAGATGCTCAATGATTTCAGGAAGAAATGCCTGGAAAGAGGAAACATCATGAGTACCGATACGCTGATTATCACCATCAACACCAAGGCTTTGGCTAAGATTGCAGATGAAGGCGACAATCTCTATAGGTCAGTCAGTGATTTGCTGCTATATGCTACTGGAGCTGCGGCATGTTCAACGTCAGATTTGCTTCTCATCATTACGAACATCAACAACTCGCTCGACAACATCAACAAGCATCTCAACAAGGCATACTTCGAAACCTGGAGATATATCCAAGTGAGAATTGGCTATTGGAAAAAGCAGGTGTACCGTGCCAAGAGCAAAGAGGAAATCATAAGTGATGCCTTTGGAAGATGGAGAGGCGCTGGATATTTAGGCTATTAGGATAATAAATAAAAAATCAATGAATATGAAACATTTAATCTCTTCACGGACAGCACTTTGCTTATGTGGCTTGACGTTATGGTTTAACGCATCAGCCCAAGGCTATGTGAGTTACAACCATGATGCAGCCAAGATGAACCAGATTACGGTTCAGGAGATTGGTTCTGGTGGTCTCACTCCTGCATTCTATTATGATGCCTTACACAACAGCTATCAGAAGACTGCAGCAAAAAAGAACAAGCAGTTTTTCAGAACCATGGCCGGAGTCTCTGCATATCAGCAGGTGGATGTTGCTGACAGTATCAAAGCATCTCTTACCCAACGAGCAGAAATAGAAGCACTCAACATTGCAGACAGGCAGATTGACATTGCCTGGCTTGCTGAAGGAAACAAGATCAACTCCAAGCTCTCGGACTTTCAGGCGAATATTGACCGAATAGTAAGCGCTGGTGGTTCTGTTTCAGACAAGACACGATGGACAGAATACTACAAGATGTACAAGACAGCCATCAAGGAGATGCAGGATGCCTATATGCCCAATGCCCAGCGCAAACAGCAGTATCTTGCCATCTATGATGACATTACCAAGCAGAATGAGACACTTATCTCCTTTTTAGTCCAACTAAGCAACAAGAGAAAGACCTCCTCCTTGCTTGCTGCACGACTTGAAAGAAGAAACAATGTAGCCAGCCACGCATCATCAGCAATCAGCAGATGGCGTGAAGCAGGCAAAAAGAATATAGGAAATAACTCTGGAGGCTCAGGAACTGATGACTCCGAAGACAATAACATAGTAAGACAATAAAACATGGCAGATTCAAACATCCTTTCCGATTTCGGTATCAAGATCCTCGAACAGGAGATTGATGATGTGATATTCCAGACCAACGAGTTCCTTTGTGATGCCACGTTCACGGGCTCCCAAGGTCCTTTTTGGTGGATATTGCAGATGTGTGTGGCTTTGGCTGCGCTATTCTCGATAGTCGTAGCTGGCAGTATGGCCTACAAGATGATGGTAAAGCATGAGCCGATAGACATTATGAAGCTGTTCAAGCCTCTTGTGGTCAGTGTCATTCTCTGTTGGTGGTACCCACCTGCAGATACCGGCATAACAAACAGCGGCAGCAGCTGGTGTGTACTTGACTTTCTCTCCTATATCCCTAACTGCATAGGTTCATACACCCATGACTTGTATGAAGCAGAGTCTGCACAGATTGAGGATAAGTTTGAAGAAGTCCAGGAACTCATCTATACACGAGACACTCTTTATAACTCATTACAGGCTCAGGCTGACGTAGCCCATTCCGGCACATCGGATCCAAACCTGATAGAGTCCACCATGGAACAGGCAGGTGTGGATGAAGTGACGAACATGGAAACTGATGCTTCCAAGCTCTGGTTCACGTCACTCACAGCTGGTGCAGTGGTAGGCATAGACAAGGTAATCATGCTCATCGCATTGATAGTCTTCCGCATAGGCTGGTGGGCAACCATCTATTGCCAACAGATACTCCTGGGTATGCTGACGATATTCGGTCCGATACAATGGGCATTTTCTCTCTTGCCGAAATGGGAAGGAGTCTGGTCAAAGTGGCTGATACGTTATCTCACGGTACATTTCTATGGAGCAATGCTATACTTCGTGGGCTTTTATGTCTTGTTACTCTTTGATATAGTGCTCTGTATTCAGGTGGAGAACCTTACTGCCATTACCGAAAGTGAGCAGACGATGGCAGCATACCTGCAGAACTCGTTCTTCTCTGCCGGTTATCTGATGGCAGCAAGCATTGTAGCGTTGAAATGTCTGAACCTCGTTCCAGACCTTGCTGCATGGATGATTCCTGAAGGAGATACAGCTTTCTCTACCCGAAACTTCGGTGAAGGTGTGGCACAGCAAGCCAAGATTTCAACCCAAGGCATGATTAGCAAAGTGATGTAAACAGCAAATAATACATATATAATAAGGTATGGTAATAAAGAATCTCGAAAACAAAATCAAGTTGGTGACGATCATCTGCTCACTCTTCCTTGTGGGCTGCATCATCATCTGTATCTCCAGCATTTGGACAGCTAAGCAAATGGTTTCAGATGCTCATCAGAAAGTGTATGTACTGGATGGCAATGTTCCTATTCTCGTTCAGCGCAGCACCATGGAAGAAACACTCGATGTGGAGGCAAAGAGCCATGTGGAAATGTTCCATCATTACTTCTTCACTCTTGCGCCAGATGACAAGTACATCAAATACACAATGGATAAAGCCATGTATCTGGTCGATGAAACGGGTCTTGCGCAGTACAATACATTGAAGGAGAAAGGCTTCTACTCAAACATCATGGGTACAAGTGCCGTATTCAGCATCTTCTGTGACAGTATTAAGTTCGACAAGGAGAAGATGGAGTTCACCTACTATGGCAGACAGCGTATTGAGCGACGCACAAGCATTCTTACCAGAGAACTTGTGACGGCAGGTCATTTGAAGCGTGTTCCCCGTACTGACAACAACCCACATGGTTTGCTGATTACCAACTGGAGAACCCTTCTCAATAAGGATATAGAACAAAAGACCAAACTGACATATTGATATGGGATGGAAGAAAATGTTTATCGGTGAAAAGATGCCGGACAAAGATGATCCTCAATATCGTCAGAGATATGAGAATGAGGTGAAGGCAGGACGCAAGTTTGCCAAGACTATGAAGCTTGATGTGCTTGCAGCCAAGGTACAACTGTTTGCTAATGACCATAAACTGTTGTTCCTCTACCTTGTATTTGGTTTCATAATCTTCTGTTTTGGTCTGAACATCTACAGGATGGTAGTGGTGTATAGTCATCAACAGTCAAGACAAAGTGCTACGGAAAGGCAAGAGCAGATGTTGCGTCTGCGACACAGCAAAGTCTGGAAAGCTGTTGAAAATGCCTACACCACGCATCCTGCCATGAATAGAGATAATCAAAAGAATAATAACGAAAAGATAGAAAACGATGGACGCATTTAAAAAGATTAACTGGAAACAGCCCAAGTATATGATACCGCTTATCATTTACTTCCCTCTGTTGTTTGTCGGCTACTTCGTCATTGACCTCTTTCATACGGAGAAGGCTGAGATTCCTGATGGTCTCACTACGACCGAGTATCTTAATCCAGACCTGCCTGATGCCAAAATGAAGGGAGACGGTATTGGTAACAAGTATGAGAGTATGCTCAAATCATACGGTAAGATAGACGATTATTCAGCAGTAGGAAACATTGAACGCAATGAAGAAGATACCAAGGAAGAGTATGATACAAAGTACTCAGATGAAGAACGTAAACAGGTGGAAGCCCAGGAAGCCGAGAAACTCTCTGAGATGCAAAGGCAGCTACAGGAGAGCGCACAGAAAGGCCAGGAAATCGCCAAAGGCAACAATTCTGCAGAAAATGATCGCTTAGCTCATGGCAAACAGCGTGAGCAGGAGGCGATGGAAGAACTCAATCGAGCCATTGCCCAGGCAAGGATGCAGGCTCAGCAGGTCTCTACCCCATCCATGCAGGCCGAAGTAACTGCTAAAACGGGCGATGCCAAGGAAGGAAAGGTTGAAATTCCGGAAAAGAAGAAGACCGATGATGAACCGCATGAGGTCGTCAAGAAGGTCAAGGTTACTTCCGACTACTTCAACACCCTGTGTGACAATGACAAGGAAGCTGGACTTATCAAGGCTATCATAGACGAGAACATCAAGGCGGTGGATGGATCAAGAGTACGACTTCGTCTGCTCGATGATATTGTCATCAATGTAACGGTCATTCATAAAGGCTCCTACATCTATGCCACCATGAGCGGCTTCGGTTCACAGCGTGTCAAGGGCACAGTCAAGAGTATCATGGTAGATGATGACATCGTCAAGGTAAACCTTTCGCTCTATGATACCGACGGACTTGAAGGATTATATGTACCAAGCAGCCAGTTCAGAGAGACCACAAAAGATGTTGGTAGCGGTGCTTTGAGCAACACTTCAACCCTTACCAACAGTACATCTACTGGAGGTGGCAATCTGGCATCCTGGGGAGCACAAGCCGTTACCAATGCCGTTCAGAAGACAAGCAACGCCATCAGCAAGGCCATCAAGAAGAACTCAGCCAAGCTGAAATATGGAACCTTTGTGTATCTCATCAATTCACGTTCAAACCAGAAAGATAAATAATAAACATATACGAATATGAAGACTATCAAGAAATTCTGCGCATTGGTAGTATGCGCATTAGCCTCTCTCCCCTCCATGGCACAACAGACGTATCAGGAAATGGAGCAGCTAACCATCAATGAGAATGTCACAACAGTCATTACCGCCTCTGAGCCAGTACGCTTCGTTGATATTTCTACGGATGCAGTGGTCGGCGACCAGCCAATCAACAATACCATTCGTCTGAAACCCAAGGAAGGTGCAGCCGTACATGCCGATGGTGACATCCTTGCTATAGTGACTATAGTTACCGAGCGTTACAGAACCCAGTATGCTCTGATATACACTACACGAATGCAGGAAGCTGTCACAGACAAACAGATTCTCGCCTCAGAGAAGATTCCATACCATAATCCTTCTGTATCAATGAGTACTGAGGATATGACCAGATATGCCCGAAAGATATGGAACTCACCGGCAAGAATACGAAACGTGAGCACCAAGCAGCACAAAATGACCATGAGGTTGAACAACATCTACTCTGTTGGAGAATACTTCTTCATTGATTTCAGCATTGAGAACCGTACCAATATCCGCTTTGACATTGATGAGATGCGTATCAAACTGAATGACAAGAAGGTTTCCAAGGCAACTAATGCCCAGATGATTGAGCTTACGCCAGCTATGGTGCTTGACCAGTCCAAGACTTTCAAGTATGGTTATAGAAACGTTCTTGTGCTCAAAAAGATGACATTCCCTAACGACAAGGTGCTGTCTATCGAGATTTCAGAGAAGCAGATTAGCGGAAGAACCATCAGTCTGGATATAGACTACGAAGATGTTCTGTATGCCGACTCATTCAACTCATACTTAATGATGGAGGAATAAGACGATGAAGAAATACATATTGTCATTGATGATGGGACTGTGCCTTTCAGTCTCATCATTCGCCCAGAGCCATAGTGACCGAATTTCAATAGGTGCAGGTGTCTTATACCAGAGAGGTTTAGATGCCACCATCTCATGGGAACATGAAACACGCTACCACAATGCCTGGGAGTACTTTGTCAACGGCTACATCAAATGGGATGAATGTGCATCATGCGGACACGTCTGCCCAGAGTCGTTTTGGAACAACTACCGTACATGGGGAGTTGGTGCTGCCTACAAACCCTGTGTGGCAAGAGGCAGGAACAACTACGGAAACCTCCGGATTGGCGCAAGTGCTGGCAGTGACACAGACAAGTTTGTCGGTGGCTTGCATGTCGGTTACGAGCATAATTTTGCCCTACGTCATGGGTGGGAATTGTTTGTTCAAGCCAAATGTGATCTCACTCTTCCCAAACGAGAAGACTTGTTTCGCACTGGCATCGTGATAGGATTCAAGATACCCACATTAAAGAAATAGCAACAATGAAGATACTACATATCATTTGTGCTACTCTCATGGCAGTAGCATTTGCCTCATGCGATGAGCATCGAGACTTTCCTGATACGGCAATGAAGACCTGCGACATCCTCTGTACAGATGGCAAAGTCGTAAGATTCGAGGAAGTTAAGTCCCAAAACAAGACTCCTATAGCCGTGGTATTCTATGTGAATCAGAACGAAGACAACCAAGGCACAGGCTATGCTGTCTATCTAAAGGACATTGAGCCGTTTGCCTATTCTGACTCTCTCGGATTGAAACATAATACGTCAGCTGATATTACTGCATTCGATGGCAATGTAAATACGCATGCGATGTATTCCACTGGCACTTCGCCTGCAGCTTCAGCAGTCTTTGACATGTGGCAATATGGTCAGAGTGCCTACATCCCTTCCGTTGCTCAGATCAAACTCTTGTATCAAGCACGCAGTGCGGTAAATACGTATATTAGCAAGTGCGGAGGCGATGTGATTCCTGACAATCCGGATGAGTGTTGGTATTGGACTTCGACAGAGGTTAAAGACCAGGAAACAGCCAAAGCATGGCTATACTCTTTAGCCTCTGGAGCACTTCAAGAAACGCCAAAGACACAAGCACATAAAGTCCGTCCTATCATCACTTTATATAATTAGCATTAAATATTCACTATAATACAAGAATAAGGTTTCATGGAGGAAACAAAAGAATTACAGACCATGTATAAGATATTCCGCTGTCTGATATACTTATCATTGATAGTGGAGTTCTTTGAGTATGCTATAGATCCAGCGTTGCTTGACTATTGGGGTGGCATTGTTTGTGACATTCATAGCCGAGTAAAGAGGTGGTTCATCTATCTGGATGGTAACCTCGTATGGAGCAAACTTGCTACCATCGTGCTTATCTGTATCACCTGCATTGGCACCCGAAACAAGAAACACTTGGAGTTTGATGCTCGCCGTCAGGTATTATATCCGTTGGTAGGTGGACTGTTTGTTACCATACTGTCTATATGGCTTTTCGGTCATCGTATGGATGTGAGGTTCTATACCATCAGTCTGAACATCTGGCTCTACATGGCTGCCTCTATTCTTGGTACCATCTGCATCCATGTTGCCCTTGACAATATCTCAAAGTTCCTGAAGGAAGGATTGCTCAAAGACCGTTTCAACTTCGAGAACGAGTCTTTTGAGCAATGCCAGGAACTGCAGGAGAACAAGTATAGCGTAAACATCCCGATGCGCTATTACTACAAGGGCAAGTTTCGCAAAGGTTGGGTGAATATCGTGAATCCTTTCCGAGGAACATGGGTAGTTGGTACTCCTGGTTCTGGTAAGACATTCTCCATCATCGAGCCGTTCATCCGCCAGCACAGTGCCAAGGGGTTTGCTATGGTTGTATATGATTACAAGTTTCCGACGCTTGCGCAGAAGCTGTATTATCACTATAAGATAAACCAGAAGGCCGGGAAGGTGCCACAAGGATGCAAGTTCAATATCATCAACTTTGTGGATGTGGAGTATTCCAGACGTGTGAATCCTATTCAGCAGAAATATATCGGCAACCTTGCTGCAGCCAGTGAAACGGCTGAAACCCTTTTGGAGTCTCTGCAAAAAGGTAAGAAAGAAGGTGGTGGCGGTAGCGACCAGTTCTTCCAGACATCAGCGGTCAACTTCCTGGCAGCTTGTATCTATTTCTTTGTCAACTACAAGAAGGTGCCATACGACAAGAACGGCAATCCTCTTATTGCAGAGATGACAACAGAGCCAAAGACTCATCGTCCGAAACCAACTGGCAGAGTCTTTGACCATACTGGCAGAGAGGTGGAACCTGAGTATTGGCTGGGGAAGTATAGTGACATGCCACATATCCTTTCTTTCCTCAATCTCGATTACCAGACTATCTTTGAGGTTTTAGAAACAGATCCAGAGGTTGCTCCTCTCCTTGGTCCATTCCAGACAGCCATGAAGAATAAGGCTATGGAACAGTTGGAAGGTATGATTGGTACACTCCGTGTCTATACCTCCCGATTGGCTACCAAGGAATCTTATTGGATATTCCATAAGGATGGTGATGATTTTGATCTGAAGGTGTCAGATCCGAAGAATCCGTCATATCTGCTCATCGCTAACGACCCAGAGATGGAAAGTATTATTGGTGCGTTGAATGCTTTGATTCTGAACCGTCTTGTTACCCGTGTCAACACTGGCCAGGGCAAGAATATTCCTGTCAGCATCATCGTGGACGAGTTGCCTACGCTCTACTTCCACAAGATTGACCGACTTATCGGTACTGCCCGAAGCAACAAGGTTAGCGTGGCTCTCGGTTTTCAGGAATTGCCACAGCTTGAATCTGACTACGGAAAGGTGGGTATGCAGAAGGTTATCACAACTGTAGGTAACGTGGTGAGTGGTTCAGCAAGAGCAAAAGAGACTTTGGAATGGCTCTCCAACGACATCTTTGGCAAGGTAGTTCAGTTAAAGAAAGGTGTAACCATCGACCGCGACAAGACCTCCATCAATCTCAATGAGAACATGGACAGCCTTGTTCCTGCCAGTAAAATCTCAGACATGCCTACTGGTTGGATATGCGGTCAGTCTGCTCGTGACTTCATTAAGACCAAGACCGGACGAGGTGACAGCATGAATATCCAGGAATCAGCAGAGTTCCAGACCTCTAAGTTCTATTGTAAGACGGACTTTGATATGAAGAAGATTGCTGAGGAAGAAGCTGACTATGCGAACTATAAAATACCGAAGTTCTATACCTTCCCATCCAAGGATGCCAAGGAGCGAATCCTGTATCAGAATTTCGTGAGTGTAAACCTCGATGTCAAGAATATGATTGACGAGATAAACAAATTCAAGATAAAATGACTTTTAGAAAGATAATATTATTCCTGCTTATATCACTGAGTCTGGTTGCGAATGTCCAGGCTCGAATGCCGACAGAGCGACCGGCATCAACGTCGGCGTCCATTTTTGAGTTGCCACCTTTCGAGCGTGCGGTATGCTGTATCAGGTTCTATGAAGGCATGCACCGAGCTAAGGACTATCCTTATGTAGGTTATGGACATAAGCTCAGACCTGGAGAACGTTACTCTGCCAATATGTCAACACATGAAGCAGAGCAACTTCTTCGTAAAGACCTCAGAGAGTTATGCGCTATGTTTCGTTCCTATGGTCAAGACTCCCTACTCCTTGCTGCATTATCATATAATATCGGACCATACAAGGTGGCCGGATATAAAGGCAAATACCCTAAAAGTTCTGTTTTAAAGAAACTCGAAGTAGGCAACCGGAACATCAGAGACGATTATGTGAACCATTGCCATTGGCGAGGGAAACGAATCCCTTCCATTGAGCGAAGACGGTATGCAGAACTCATGTTATTATTTACTCCATGACAGAGAACGAGCCAATCAAAACAGTTTCAGACGGTATCACATTCCTATCCACTGGTAGATATTATGATGGTATCAACCGGTGGGTAGCACATAAACTGAAAGATGGAGACCATGATGCCATAGACTATGCTGCTCGCCAGATAGCAAAGCTGTTACCTCAAAATGCGGTTCTCGTTCCAATTCCAGGACATCATGGCAAAGCTGAACAGACCATGCAGTTGGCAAAAGCTATCTCGTCATATACTCACCTCCCTATCGTTGATGCCCTCCGTGGCATAGAGCGAGACTCACAATATGATGCCAAGAAAAGAGGCCAAACGCTTTCTGCCGTAGATATGGGGTTCTACAGACATAAAGACTTGCCCTCAAATCGTACACCTTATCTTATCGATAATGTAGTAGATACAGGCAATACCGCAAAGGCAGCTATCAAAGCACTTGGCAGTGGAACAGTTGCTTCATTTGCAATGAGTGACACTCTTCTACAAAGAGAAGAAGCCAAAAGTCTTCGTCGATAACACAATTATAAAGATTGATTGATGCCCAAACCAAGAAAGAAACAAATAAAGCCAATCGCAACTGCAACAATCTATCATTGTAAGGATTGTGCTAAAAGTTACGATTGGCATAGCAAAGCTTTAGACGGCCACCTGATTCTGTGTCGTTGCCCTCACAAGCAGGAAGGTGGTCGCTATTGCATATTCCTTAATGACCCACAATGTGAGCATTTTAAATTAAGGCAGGATTGATGTTAACAGATTTACTACTTTCTTTTCTTTCTTGTAGTCCTTTTTCCTATTTGTTTTTTTACAATCGCACCGGTATCTCGTCCACTGCTACACTTGCATTTGGTCAATAAGCAGGTCGTAAAAGGTAAGCCTCGATATTCATCTTTTAGAGCTTCAAAAATATTTTGTTTGCCACCTCTACCAACATCAAAAACCCAAAATACAGACAAGCAAGCATTGGTTGCTTTGGCATACTTTTCGAACTTCATTTTATACGCCTGACGTTCTTTAGTACTTTGTATTTCTTTATTATGCAATAATTTAAGTTCTATCATAATAGGATTGCACATTCCATACCAAATTAAAAAGTCTGTTCGTTTATTATCTTGCAACGCAACTTCACGATCAACACGCACATTAGTCAGTCCTAATTGACTACACTTGTTTATTATGGTATTTTTTAATTCTCGTTGAATAAAGTCTTCACTCAAAGCTTGGCTATTGACAAGAGAATATATACCTTGGTCTTGAATTTCTTTTTGAACCTCTAATGCAATCGTTGCAAAATAGTTTCTAAAATCCGCATCGTTTCTTATTGGCAAATATGCATTCGTTATACATGCGTTGTATTTTTTTACGGATGCATCTATATTGCCTCTTTCAGAATTCAAGAAGACTAACTCATAATGATTCATTATATTATAGGCATTATTGTCAGCAACACCTTCACAGTGTTTCTCAACGAGAATCCTTAACTTTTGAATGTAGTTTAACTTTTTCATATTGATAAAGTACATGTATATCTGCGACATCAAATAACTAGAATACTCTCTATTTACTATTCGAGGAGACAGATTTAACCCAAATTCAAACAATTCTAACATATTCTGAATAACAGATTCTTCTTGTACTGACATAAAGCACCTAAACATTCGTGGATTTGCTCCTGAAATTTCTTGTTCTTCATCTGATACCAATCGTACATGATGACTTTCAAATTGTCTTGTAGAAACTATATTTTCTTTTAAATAAGAGAATCTCCATGATATTGCTTTTTCATCATGAAATTTTTCTATCATAATGGCATTACACTGCATTTTCATCCCCTTAATTCCATATTTTTCAATAGAATCAAACAATTTTCTATAATCTTCAACACCCCATTTGACATAGTCTTTAGCTATCAACTCAAGTGCTTTTGAAGCGATATATGCATTCTCTTGGGATTGATCCGCAACATAAGTATTTACATATTCTTCAAGCTTATATGATAAAAAATCCATCCCATACTCTGTGATACACTCCATAATATCATCTGGCGAAATCTTTAAAAAATCATCGTTTCTAGATTTCCACCAATCACTGAGCATAGCACTCTCTTCTGTACTCAATTTGCCTATAATTTTCTTGAAGAAAGAACTAATAGTATGCGAATCAATATTACCAACACGACTTCTGAGTGGAAGATTTTTAGCTAATATCATCCTATATTTCATTAGTTTTTCTTCTTGTCCGAGTTCACAAACAGCATTTACAAAATGTGGTATATATATAAGATCCCATGACAGAGTGTAGGAATTCGGACCTTCTTTCTTGGTTTTGGTTTTGCCGAGATCTACATTGTTAAAAAAATCATATATAACTGTAAAAACTTTGTTATAGTCTATAGATTTCAAATAATTAATGTTCTCACACAAAAAGAGAGCGTAATAATACTTGTCTTTCGATTTAATATTCTGATCCACAAGATAATTGTAGGCTTCTTCCAACTCTTTGTCATTATTAGGAGTGTTTTCTTCTCCCTCAGATTTATCCAAACGTTTAAATACATCAGAATAACGTGCCAAATATTTAGATAGCGACAGCTGTTTATCTTCGTCGTGTCTAACTTTGCTTAAAAGCGAAAGAAGACATCTGTCAACGTTGTAATTATCTTTATATAATTGTACCAGTATATTCTCAATCGCACAAATCAAGTCATAATCAATATACTCTGGTTCAATGTTCTTTAGATAATACCACAATCCTCTGTTTTGATCTAAACTTTGAACAAAGCATAATGACACAGAATCATCTTGAATAATCTGTTTGAATAATTTACTTTCATCTCCGGAAATTTTATGATAATAGCGAGTTTTTAAATAGACTGCAAACAACTGAATCAAATCATTCTTAGCCTCTTTGTTTTTATGAAAAACTGCAAGAATTTGTTTTACCAAGGAAAAGTAATGTACACTTAAATTTCCTACTGGATTAAAGAACTTCTCAATTTTATTAGTGTTGACGATCTGCTTGTATGTACTTATTATTAATTCTGTATTCTCTATACATAAAATCGCATTTATAGCATGAGGATTACTTTGATAGCATTCTTTAATCCAACATTGAATTACGTTCTTATCTGTGAACCCATTATACCCAGTAATATCACAGTATTTTCCTTTGATATCAGAATTGAACGTATCGAATTTTTTAGCTAATACGACTAAGCCCTCTATGTCATTTATCGCTTCGTATATCGACAACGAAACGTATTGAATATCAGAATTTTGATTTTCTACTAATTTCTTAGCAGCATTTGCCCAATACGAAATAACCTCTGCACTCAAACAATTACCTTGAGCCAAAACTTCAAGAATTGCTGATATATTTGAAAGTTGAATTTTATTCAAATACTCTGTTGTAGGCATAAGCATTTGACAACAACCTACAGAATAGCATTGCTGCAAAATAGATAAAATAGGACTTCTCCATCTAATATAAACTGGTCTTCTCAAATAATTATTCCAAATAATCTTAAACAATTCTGCTTTCTGCTCAACAGAAAGTATAGTAGGATCTAAATATCTCAATAATGCATCCAACGAATCCAATTCCAAATTAGACTCATAAGACAAAATTAATTTAAAAATATTGAAAAATGAAGAAGAGCGAATGTATGATACATGAGGAATTACATCGAGCCAATTTGGATAAATATGTTTAACATCATGCCTTACTGCAATATCATACAATACACTCTCAATATTGTCTTGTCTACATAATTCTTTCGCAGCAAGATATTCTTGTATTTCAGTATCAGGAAACATCAAAACGCCATTTGTCTCTTTAAGAATACGATTCTCAAAAAACAACAAACTTAAATTAGACAAAACCATTTGTGTCATATTACCGCTTATACCATCCAAAATTGTATATAGCTCATCTTTCGTAATTGAGTCAAGTCGACCAATTTCCATAACGAATGCTATTTTTTCAAGTACTCGTTGTGTGAGGATTGCCAAATTGTTTTTATCGCATTGTGTGTTATCATATTTTTCAATTGCATGAAGAATATTTTTCTCAACAAACACCTCGAATATCTGTCCTATATCTTCACAATCAACGTTCTCTTTTTGGTATTCTATAAAATATTCAAGATATCTTGGAACAGAAAGCAAGTCTAACATTTTGTTGCTTTTTCCTATATTAGAAATGACCTGATTTGAACAACTGGAAAGAATATCTCGTACACTTTCATCATCTAATCTAAGTAGCTCTATATACGAAAGATCTGTAAATGAAGAGAAAATGCGAGCATAAGATGCCACATAATGTTTTCTGCAAGAAAAAACAACATTAGTATTCTTGTTATTCTCACAAAAGTCCTTTATTTCTCTAAATACTCTGGAAAATTGATTTGATTCAACTTCATCAAGAGCATCAACTATACAATACTTCACATTGATACCAACCGATTTTGAAATAAAATCTACAGCATTACATTTTACAACATCCTTTGAAGAAAGAGCCGATTCCAACTCTTTTAAGAGTCTACTTTTTCCAATTCCAGGTTCTCCAACAACACATAAATGATGTGTATTCCTTATTGTATCTAAAAAAGAAGACTTATCAGTAATACGTGTCGAATTTGACTTATCTGTTGATTCTAATAAGTCATCTATCTTTATATATTGTTTTATGTAAGGAAGTATATATCTATCCATTAAAAAATAATTTAATTTGAATAATTAGTACTCTTCAAAAGTCAAGCATTTGAACTTTGTGAAGTTTTTTATAACACTATTTACGTATCACATTTCATCAGCACCTTCCAGAAGCTGATGGGTAAATACACATTCTCCAAATAAGCTGCATCCTTAAACATAGGAGCAATCTCTTCTGGAGTATATCCAGCGATACCGCAGCCAACTGGAGTTACCAGAAACTTTAGTTCAGGATGCTCCTTGGCATATTGCGTAAATCTCATGATGGCAAGCTTTGCATTATGCTCACCCTCCATCGTGGGAATCGAGTACGACTGACCTTGCAATCCTTCACCATTCCCCCATTCTGCACCAAACTCATTGTAGGCCACACGAGCAGCACCAGCATGGTGCATACCCAGAGCATTGCTTCCAAACACGAAGATTTCGTTTGGTGCCAAGCTGTAAATCACAGATGGGATGATACGTGTAGGCAATGTTCCTGTTCTGCCTCCTGTCATCCAATAACGCTCTTCATCTGTGTAGATGTTCGTCTTTTCCATCGTTCTTATGATTTTTTTTATACCACGACCTAAAGGTCTAACTGTTACAATCTGGATGCAAAAGTAGAAAGCCATTATGCAATCTATCTGCACTCTCAGAAAAAAGACGCCCTTCAAATGCAAAAATACAATATTTTTTCGAATAACATGACGAAAACATCAATTTATTTGCTTGTGGAGTGTTATTTTTATGAAAAATGTCTGTTTTTCGAAGAAAAAACCTTATTTTTGCATATTGAATAATATAAAAACAAGAAATATGGAGAAACAACCTCTAAATCGGATTAAGGTGATGCTTGCAGAACGCATGCTAACCAACAAGCAACTGGCTGAGATGCTCGGTAAGGATCCTGCTACAATATCAAAGTGGGTCACCAATACATCACAACCAACTTTAGAGAATTTGATTGAGATAGCTCGCTGTCTCAAATGCGACATGAACGACCTTGTCAGACTGGACGATGTCGTTACTATAAAAACAGATAAATAAGCTAATTAAGAAAAGACTCTATGCCAACAAACAAGAATGCGCAACTGCGCTACCGGATACTGGACAGATGCTTTAGCGACTTTCATAGAACATATAGTATTGAGGACCTCCTTGACACGGTCAATGAGTCCCTCATGGATCTCTATGGCTCGCAGGTCAGCATCCGACAGATACGTGAAGACATCAAATACATGAGAGATAGAGTCACCTACAATGCCCCTATCGAGACATATCCTTTCGATGGAAGGAAAAGTTACTACCGTTATTCAGACCCAAGCTTCTCCATCTTTAATAATGAGTTGACAGCCGAAGAAATAAAGTCTCTTCGCTCCACTATTGATATACTAAGCCGTTTTCGTGGTGTGCCGAGTAACGCATGGTTGGAAGATGTTATCTCAAATCTCGAATTCCGTTTTGGTGTCAAGCCCAATACAGAGAATATCGTATCTTTTGACCACAATGATCTGCTGAAGGGAACAGAGTTCTTGGGAGAACTGATAGAATCCGCTTTGAATCATCAGCCTTTGAATTTGCTCTATCGCACTTTCGCTGGCAATGAAAGAACTGCCATCCTTCATCCTTACCATATCAAGCAATTCAATAACCGCTGGTTCCTCATTGGATTGCAGGAAGGTAGTCATGGCAATTACATCACCAACAAAGCGCTCGACCGTATCGTGAAGTTTTCACGTGCCAATGTGCCGTTTATTCCCAATACGGATATAGACTTCAATGAGTATTTCAAGGACATCGTTGGAGTGACATTACCCGAAGACCATCCAGTTGCAGAGGAAGTACTGTTGAAGTTTGACGAAGCCCGTTTCCCTTACGTGGTGAATAAACCAATCCATCCTTCACAGGAGATTGAAGACGAAGAACAGCACATTGTCAAGCTCACGGTTCGTCCCAACAAGGAACTTGAAGCACGCATCTTTTCATACGGAAATCAGGTTGAAGTACTCAAACCTGAGTGGTTGAGACGGCAAATTGCTGAGAAAATTGAGAATTTATTGAAAAAATATTCAACAGTGCAGAAAGACTGCAACATAGAATGATAATTTTGCAATTAAATTATAAACAATGATAAATGACGCAGACATAAGTGAGAACCAACTCCTCCACAGCTACGGAGAGAAGGTTTGTATGAATCTTCTGAAAGATCATACCACCCAGCAGAATATCTACTGGGCTACGGATTCGTATGCTGACTACGGAGAGGATTTTACTTTCTTTGCACCTATCACGCTCGACAAGATTACATCCTATGCCTCAAAAGAAGGCAAGGTGATTACGAAGGAGCAATACAATGTGTTGGTCAAAAAGTATCCTGAAGAGAAAGACAATTACCAGGAGATTATCCGACCACGTGCCGTGAAGTCGAAAGAAGAACAGACGCAACGTGCCAAGGATAAGGCAGAGGTGTTTACTCCTGCATGGATTTGCAATGCACAGAACAATCTCATAGATGAAGAATGGTTCGGCAGAAAAGAAGGACTCTTCAATTCGCCCGACCCTAAGAACCCTCAGAAGTGGATTAACAATGAGGAGAAAATTGAGTTTCCTGAAGGTAAGACCTGGAAAGACTACGTGGCAGATACCCGTTTGGAAATTACCTGCGGCGAAGCTCCATACCTCTGTAATAGATATGATGCCGTTACCGGTGAGTATAACGAAAATGTGAAATATCGCATAGGAATGCTCGACCGTAAACTCCGAATCGTTTCTGAGAATACGAAGGATTCCAAGGATTGGATTCTTTGGGCTAAGATTGCTCTCCGTGCAACATACGGTTTCGAATGGCAAGGCGATAACCTTCTACTTGCCAGGGAAGCTCTCTTCTTTACATTTGAAGAACATTATATCGCTCGGTTTGGTGAAAAGAAGTTCAACCAGAACAAGATGCGCATGATGCCAGGTGCTGCTTACATCATCTCCTGGAACGTGTGGCAGATGGATGGATTGACATACGGACTTCCAGGGCATACGCCTAAGGAGTTGTCTTCAGAAGAGAAAAAACGGATCATTCAAGACTTTGAAAAGAAAAAGTCTGATTTGGGAATCTTCAGAACTCCAGAAGCCGAGAAAAAACTGGATGCTAAGAGAGATAGATTAATCCATAAAGAATATCCACCCTTTGAGAGGTTCTGTCTTATCAAAGACTTCCTTAAAGGTGTCAACCTCCAGAAGTCAACGCTGAGAAATACAGACTTTCACGACCTGTCGGCAATCAAACAGACCTTCGAGTCGTTAGTAAACAAGAATAATAACAAATAACATAACATCAATTATGGCAACGTACTCAACCCTTGAAGAAATAAAGACCGGCATGCAGGATGACCTGTTTGCCGACGACCTTATCACTCTTCGTTCTGAGCAAAGGGACGCAATCGACCAAGCGAAGGAGCGTTTCTGTAAAAGAAGTGGAAGACGTGGTGAATACCAGTATGAAGTTCTTCCTGAATATCGCCAGTTTCTCTGGAATGCCAAGATGCGTTTCGGCAAGACCATCTGTGCCATGCAGCTTATGCGCGAACTGGATGTGAAGCGCACCCTTATCATCACCCACCGACCTGTAGTAGGAGAAAGTTGGCTGAAAGCCTTCAAACAGGTTGTGGGCAGCAAAAGTTCTGAGCCTAAAGTGAAAGGCAACAGCGACATCCACAAAACCTATGGTTTCGGTATGCGTTCGGATGATGAGAATGAAACTGTAGGTAACTACTATGATTTACAAAGCTTTGTCGAGACTCCAGGCAATCACTATGCCTTCTTTGTTTCGATGCAATATATTCGTCTCTCTGAACTTGTCAACAGCAAGACACAGGCAAAAAATGCAGGTAAGGAACTGGGCAATGGAAACTCTACATCCAAGGAGAACGAGATGCTGAAAGCTGATATTCTGAAAACCGACTGGGATTTAATTATTATAGACGAGGCTCACGAGGGAACACTTACCTCATTGGGCAAAGGTGTCATCCAGGACTTTCTGAAGAAAGAGAAAACCAAGATGCTCTATCTCTCTGGAACTCCTTTCAATCTCTATGAGGATTTCAATGGGGATGAAATCTACACCTGGGACTATATTGCCGAGCAAACTGCCAAGCATAACTGGAGTTTGGAACATCCCAACGAGAAGAATCCATACGCCGAATTGCCGAAGATGAATATCTTTACCTACGACATTACCAAGAATATTGATAATATCCTGGATCAGACTGGTGTATTCTCGTTCCCAGAGTTCTTCCGTACATGGACTGGTAATCCTAAAGCCGATAAAGCATCTATGCCAGAGGGTGCTAAAGGTCGTTTTGTACATGAACTGGAAGTATCTGAGTTTTTGGATTTACTCTGCAAAAAGGATGCTGAGAATAATTTTCCATTCTCTACCTATGAATATCGCCAGATGTTCCGTCATACACTTTGGGTAGTTTCTCATGTCAACGAAGCAGCAGCTTTGGAGCAACTTCTGAAAGAGCATAAGATTTTCCGTCACTTCGATGTTGTGAATGTAGCAGGTAGAAGCGAAACAGACGAGCAGAACGAGAATGCACTTGATAAGGTGCTTAAAGCGATTGGCGACAATCCAGAGAAGACTTCTACCATCACCATATCCTGTGGCCGTCTGACTACAGGCGTTACTGTTGCGCCTTGGACTGCAGTGTTCTATCTGAAGGGTGGCGACCGTGCTGCCACTTACATGCAGACCATCTTCCGTGTGCAGTCTCCATACAAGACTCATGAAGGTAAGATCAAGAAAGAATGTTATGTATTCGACTTTGCGCCCGACCGCACCTTGAAGATTGTAGCAGAAACAGCCAAATTCTCTTCTATGGCAACAGCCAAGGAGAAGAAAAAGCAGGAAGGCGATGAAGAGAAGACGCAGGAAATGCGTGACAAGGAGACTGTTCGTGACTTTATTGAGCTTTGTCCTGTTCTTTCTATGGATGGGGGCAAGATGAGTCCAATGGATGTCAACGACATCTACAAGCAGTTGGAAAATGTGTTTATCGACCGACTGGTGCGTAAGGGCTTTGACGATCCATGCCTCTATAACCAGGATGAGTTGAACAAGGTGAATCCAGAAATCATTAATCATATTGGTGAGAATGGTGGCAAGGCTCCTGATGAGAAGCGCAAGGACGCGAAAGATACCGTTGATCTGAGCCACATGACTGATGAACAGCGTGCGGACTGGGAGGAAAAGATTCGCCAGAAGAAAGCTGAAGCAAAGAAGAAAGCTGAGGAAAAGCTGAAGAAGGATGAGGAGTTTAAGGCGCAATGGGAAGCTATGTCTGATGAAGAGCGTGAGCAGTGGCTGAAGGCAGAAGCTGAACGCATTGCCCGACGTGAGAAGGCGAAGGAAGAACGTGAAGAGTTTAAGAAGCGTATGACCAATATCCGTGGTATTGCGCTCCGTATTCCTTTGCTGATGTATGGTGGTGCTGATGCCGGCGACCCTAAGGATGAACTGACAGTTGACAACTTCACCCGAAAGATTAAGGATGAGTCTTGGACTGAGTTTATGCCGAAGGGAATCTCGAAGGAAGATTTTAACAAGATTCGTAAGTGCTTTAATGCTACCCGTTTCGAGGAAGCGGGTAAGAAATATCGTGCCCTTACTCGTGAGGCTGACTTCATGCATATTGATGAACGCATCCGTCAGATTACGGAGATTTTCTCTTATTTCCGTAATCCAGACAAAGAGACTGTACTTACTCCTTGGCGTGTGGTGAATATGCACATGAGTGACACGATTGGTGGTTGGTGCTGGTATGACGAAAGTTTTGACGAAAAGACCGGAGTGCTTGACACACCTCGTTATGTTGACCAGGGCCATGTAACCCGTCAACTCTTTGACAATGTGGACCTTGCAGGAGAAGTTCAGACAAAGATATTGGAGATCAATTCAAAGACTGGTCTCTACCCTCTTTATGTCACCTACTCTCTCTTCCGTCGCCGTTTGGATGAATACATCAAGGCGGAATGCATCGAAAGAGAGACTCTGAGTGTGGAAGAAGAGCATGTAGTATGGGATGATATTGTGGAGAACAATATGTATGTTATCTGCAATACTCCTATGGCTAAGGGAATTACTCACCGCACCCTCTTTGGCTTCCGTCAAGTTGACCAGAAAGCGAATATCAAAAATGTACAATTAGTCGAACGTGCTTCTAAAGACCAAGAAGGACTCGTAAAAGAACTGAAGTCTGTTAGTTTTTGGAAGGGCAATTCAAGTAAGCAAGAAATGAAATTTAATGTTGTAGTAGGAAATCCGCCATATCAGATTATGGATGGTGGGGCAAAAGCAAGTGCATCGCCTGTTTACCATTTATTTGTTGAAACTGCAATTAAAATTAGGTCTAATTATCTTTCGATGATTATGCCAGCAAGATGGTATTCTGGTGGTAAAGGGTTAGATTCATTTAGAAATACAATAATGAAATCTAACAAAATCAAAAAATTATTTGACTATTTTGACCCAAATGACATCTTTCCGGGTATTGATATTTCTGGAGGAGTATGTTATTTCCTTTACGATAATTCATTTAATGGTTTATGTGAAGTAAATAATTTCCGAAATGGTATCAAAACTTCGTTGATTAGACCTTTGTTAGAAAATGGGGAAACAACTTTTGTTCGCTTTAATGAAGCAACAAAGATAATGCAAAAGATAAATCTAAAAAAAGATGAATCTTTCGTGAAAATTGTAAGTAGTCGAAAGCCTTTTGGATTAGATACAAAACCTACAATTTGCCGAACAAAATCTCAAAATAATATAAAAATATTTGCATACCCAGAAAATGGATATATTAAACGAGATGAAATTCTTAGCCATAGTGATTGGGTAGACAAATATAAAGTGTATATATCGTATGCATATGGCGAAAGAGGTGATTTTCCGTATTTTGTGCTAGGCAAGCCTTTTTTCGGAGAGAAGAATACATGTTGCTCGGAGACATATCTAGTAATAGGTCCGTTTGAAACAGAAGCTGAAACGAAAAATTGTATAAGCTATATAAGGACTAAATTTTTCCGTTTTCTTGTTCTTCAAAAGAAGAATACTCAACATGCGACAAGTAAAGTATATTCAGAGGTGCCATTACAAGACTTTTCACATCCTTGGACAGACGAGGAATTGTATGAGAAATATGGCTTAGACCTCTTTGAACGAGAGTACATCGAGTCGTTGATTAAGCCGATGGACTAATTCCCTCTCGAGGGATTCTTCAAGAACAACGGTATTAAAAAAAAGTAGATTATGCCAAAGAAAGAATATACGTCTTTACCGATAAACTATCCTGTATGTGAGCATAGCAACTGCCCTATGGCAGCTACCTGCTTGCATCAGGTAGCCTACTCTATGTTGCTGGAGCAGAATGAAGAGTATGTGCGTCTGATCAATCCCACCAGATGCAGCAAGGACGAGGCATGTACATACTATCGGGATAAAAAGCCAGTGATATTCGCCAGAGGATTCACCAACTTCCAAAAGCGGATGTACCCACAGCAGTATGACCAGTTCATGACTACCCTCATCCTCCACTTCGGACGCAACCAATATTTCAAGCGTAGGCGTGGTGACATTCTTCTTCCACCAGAAGAGCAAGAGGTGATAAGACTGATGCTTGAAAAGGTAGGAGCTGACTCCAAAATGGACTTCGACAAATACGAGGAGCACATCAATTGGAGTGCCTGATTCATGCCTTCAAAGTACCTTCTCAGTACCACATAAGTGTTACTAAGGTGTCAGTTACTTGATACTCCAGTACCACCTAAGATAAACTCCAGTACCAGTTAAGCGGTACTAAAAGTGGTACTGAATGTAATTTTAAAAGGAAAAAGAGTTAAACCATAACTTAAAATAAAGACAATATGACATCAAACGATATAAACGATATGATGCTCTATGGTGAGCGCATAAACATAGAATATAAGGAAGCCACAAACGAGCTTCCAAAGTCGGTATGGGAAACCTATTCTTCCTTTGCCAACACTATTGGCGGAACAATTGTACTTGGTATCAAGGAACGCCGAAATCGTACAATTGAGCAAGGACGTTTTGAAGTCACAGGAGTTAACGATACCGACAAAATCCTGAAATCATTTTGGGACACTATTAATAGTGATAAGGTAAGTCGTAATATTCTCATGGAGGACAATGTGGAATGTATTGACTATAATGGCAAAAACATTATAGCCATACACGTACCTATGGCAAACTATACCATGCGCCCTATCTACATCAATAAGAACCTGATAGGAGGTTCGTATAAGCGCAACTTTGAAGGAGACTATCATTGCACAGATGAAGAAGTAAAATCAATGTTGCGTGATGCAAATGAAAATGGCAACGATGGTACATTGGTAGAAAATTATGATTTAAACGACATAGACATGCCTACCCTACACGCATACCGTAATCGTTTTGAAGTGAGAAATGTGGATCATGCTTTCAATCAACTTGACGACAAAGAGTTTCTGAGAAATATGGGAGGATATGTTTTTGATAGAAACACGCATCGCGAGGGATTAACCGTAGCCGGACTCATGATGTTCGGCAAAGGACTTCCTGTGCGTGACCGCTTCGACAACATACGTATGGACTATATAGACAAGACCAACTTAGAAGCAGATAGCCGTTGGAGCGACCGATTGACATATGATGGAACATGGGAAAACAACCTTTTTAACTTCTTTATGCGAGTTATTGCCAAACTCACGCAAGATTTGAAACGCCCATTCAAACTCGAAGGTATGGAACGTATCGATGACACCCCTATACACAAAGCCGTTCGTGAAGCTCTGACCAATATGATTATCCACGCTGATCTACTCATCACAGGTGTACTGAAAATAGAGAAGTACGAGAAAGAATTTCTCTTCTCAAATCCAGGCTCGCTTAAACTGCCAATGGAGGACATCATGCATGGTGGTAATTCTAAAGCAAGAAATCCACGAATACAAAATATGCTGCGTATGATTGGCTATGGTGAAAACATTGGTAGTGGCTATCCAACAATATTAAAGACATGGAAGGAACAAAACTGGCGCAAACCGATCTTGATAGATCGAACAGAATTGCGTCAGGTAGATCTCACTCTGCCTATGGTAAGTCTTCTTCCAGCATCAACTTTAGCAGAAATGAAAGCTTATTATGGCGAAGAAACATACAATAGCTTTACTGCCAATGAGCAACAAGTAATGGCATACGTTTGGAATGGTGATAGCGTAAGTAATATGGAACTGCAGCAAATGCTTGGAATGAACTCTCTGGAAATAGGCAAGTTATTACATAATATGGTTGATAAAAACCTGCTTAACCAAGAAAGCAAAAACCGCTGGACCACATATACTATAAACAAAGAAATCACTCCTGAAAACGGATGTGAGGTTAAGAATGAGGAATGTGAGGTTAAGAATGAAGGAAGTGAGGTTAAAAATGGGAAAAGTGAGGTTAAGAATGGGAAAAGTGAGGTTAAGAATGAAGGAAGTGAGGTTAAAAATGGGAAAAGTGAGGTTAAGAATGGGAAAAGTGAGGTTAAGAATGA
>OJNO01000236.1_pt1 | contig 34286 bp, 40 predicted proteins | sample 1597761 | NCBI WGS metagenome assembly OJNO01 (sample SAMN00265071, study PRJEB22529) | human gut metagenome
ACTGTGTGACTGGAGTTCAGACGTGTGCTCTTCCGATCTGTTTTCTTACGTCACGCACAATTTTTGAGGATTTTTAAGGGGTGTCATAACAAATAGAAAGGAAAAAAGATGAGTGGTTAAGAATCCTTACTATCAACAGAATAACAAGCGTTTAGCAAGTGACCCGCCCAACTATTTGGGGACGGTAGCGAGGGAAATATGGCGCAAAATCGTTCCGTTTTTAGAGAGTACTCAAAAGGTAGAACGCATTGATACATTTTTGGTTGAAACCTACTGCACGAATTACGAAATTTATAAAATGGCTTATGAAGATATTAAGCTAAACGGCATCCAGCAGGAAATCACGAAGCCTATCCAAGCGCAAGGTTCCGGTGAAATTTTAGGCGAACAGTCGCTTGGTTTTAAAAAGAACCCAGCCGTCGCAACAATGAAAGACACTGTTGACACTTTGAATAAAATCGGTGTTCAGCTTGGTTTAACTCCAAAAGGACGGGCTGAATTGCTCACAATTGCAGGAATTGAGAAGTCTGAAAAGTCAACAGCTGAAATGATGAAAGAATTTTTAAACGGTTAAAAAAGAGGTGGAAAAGTAAATTCCCATCTCTTTTAATTTTTGTTGGAAAGGGGGGAGGGAAAGTAAATAAGCAACAAATCACGAATAAAACGATAACAAGGATTTATCAAGATAGCGACTTTGCGGAAGTGCGAAAAAAATATCAAGATCCAGGTACTAAATACGCTTTTTCTGTTATGGATGGGGAAATACAAGCTGGTTACATGATTAAGTTAGCTTGTTTAAGACATTTACGGGACTTAAAACATCAAGGGAAGTCTGATTTTCCTTACAACTATGACTTGGCTGAAGCTGGTAAAGTGCTTAAATTTGCTAAAATCTGCCCAAACGTTGATACGGGAAAACCCACAGCACTTATGCCGTGGCAAGAATTCCTACTAAGTCAGTGTTTTGGCTGGCGTAACGAGAATGGCGGAAAACGTTTCTCGCAGGTTATTGTATCTGTTGGGCGTTCTCAAGGGAAAACCTACATTCAGGCTATTTCCATGTGTTTCTCTTATCTCTTTGAGGGTCTAGGGCTTTCTAACCAAGACTATCTAGTAAGCTCAATTAACTTCAAACAGACAATGAAGCTGATGGGCTATATCAAGAACATGCTCAAACAGATAATCACTAAAGAGCCTTTTAAGTCACTTGCGGAAGAATTAGACTTGTCTATTCAGTCAGAGCAAGTTATCACGAGAACTAATAACAATGTTTTACGCGCTATATCTTCAGAAAGTGGTAACTATGACGGTTTCCACTTTACCAACGCGATCATGGATGAGTCGGGCGACTTAAAAGACCGCACAAGCATTTCTAAAATTGTTTCTGGACAGGTTAAAATTCCAAACCGACAATTTATTCAAATTTCCACAGCTTATCCCAACCCCACTTCACCATTAAGGCATGATGAACGGACAATGCAAAGCATCATGGAACGTGACGACAGGGCTGGTGATACTCAATTGTGCCTTGTCTGGTCTCAAGATAGCGTTGATGAGATTTATATGCCAGAGACATGGAGCAAGTCAAACCCCTTATTAGACCTTGAGAGCGAACACGACACGCTGTTAAAAGGGCTTGTGGATAAGCGAGACGCTGACCTTTTATCTGGAAATATCAACGATTTTCTAATCAAGAACATGAACCTTTGGGGTGAGCAAGATGAAAATAGCTTCTTAAAATTAGAAGACATTGATCGTTCAGTCATTTCTGATTTTGATATCCGTGGCAGGCGTGTATATGTTGGATTTGACGCGTCAATGTTTAGTGATAACACGGCAATTGGCTTTGTTTACCCGTATTTAGGCGAAGATGGCAGTCAAAAATGGCACGTAGAACAGCACAGTTTTATCCCGTGGCAACAAGCGGGAAGCATTGAAGCCAAAGAGAAACAAGATGGCATCAACTATCGTGAGCTTGAAAAGAAAGGCTTTTGTACAATCACAAGCCACCCACAAGGACTTATCAACCCAGAGGAAGTTTATCGCTGGTTTTTAGATTATGTTGAAGATAACGCACTGGACGTTGTCTTTTTTGGTTATGACGCTATGGGCGTGTCTAAGATTATCAAGGCGCTAGAAGCAAATACAAGCTTCCCGCTTATGCCAATTAGACAGCGAACAAGCGAGCTCAAAGACCCTACTAAATTCTTGCAGACGCTATTTATCGAAGGAAATATCACGCGCATTGATGATGAAATTATGCGCAAAGCCTTGATAAATGCTGTGATTAAAGAGGATAACATCGGTATCCAAGTAGACAAAATGAAGTCAACTTATAAGATTGACGTTGTAGATGCCCTTATAGATGCTTTCTATGATGCTATGTATGCTTTTGAAGATTATGCAATAACAAATAATCCAACATGGAAGGTTGAGCACATGAGCCAAGAAGCAGTTTTAGAATGGCTAAAAAACCCAGAAAGTGGGCTATTAGAGGAGTATTAATATATGATTTTGAAGTTTTTTAAGGCAATTTGGGCTGTTTTTGACATTTTAATGTTCATCTTAGCTGCGATTTCACTAAATATAACGACTTACCATATTGGTTATATTTGGTTTGGAGTCAGCATGACAATCACTTTTGTACTAGCAGGCTTGATTAGTGAGCTAGCTGCCAAAAAGGGCTAGAAAGGAGGTGATAACAATTGCCAATATTTAATATAACGAATCTCGCAACAGAGAGTCCACCTAGTAATCAAGGTGGCTTTTTTGATATTACTGATCCAGAGTTTTTAGCTACTATTCAGGGTAGTGATTGGGTTTCAGCTGAAACTGCTCTCAGAAACTCAGACTTATTCTCTATTATCAATCAATTATCTAACGACCTTGCAACCGTTAAATTAATAACTAGCCGAAAACAGTTACAGGGCATCGTTGACAATCCATCGAATAATGCCAACCGCTTTAATTTCTATCAGTCTATCTTTGCTCAAATGCTACTGGGTGGGGAAGCCTTTGCTTATCGATGGCGAAATGAAAACGGGCGTGATATGAAGTGGGAATATTTGCGACCGTCTCAAGTATCATTCAATCGCTTGGATAATAAAGATGGAATTTACTATAACATTACTTTTGACGACCCACGCATTCCACCGAAACAGCATGTACCGCAAGGCGATGTTTTACATTTTAAATTGCTATCTGTAGATGGTGGTTTGACAAGCGTAAGCCCATTGATGGCTCTTAGTAGGGAGTTGAATATACAGAAAGCCAGCGATAAGCTGACGCTTAACTCTCTCAAAAACGCCTTAAATGCCAATGGTATTTTGAAGATTAAAGGCGGTGGCTTGCTTGATTTTAAAACTAAACTCTCACGCTCACGGCAAGCGATGAAGCAAATGCAAGGCGGTCCGTTAGTGCTGGATGATTTAGAGGATTTCACACCTTTAGAAATTAAATCCAACGTGGCACAACTGCTTAAGCAAGCGGACTGGACAACTGGACAGTTTGCTAAGGTCTATGGTATCCCAGAGAATGTAGTTGGAGGTCAAGGAGACCAACAATCATCGCTGGAAATGAGTTTAGATCTCTATAACAAAGCAGTATCACGATACTTAAGACCATTTATCGGTGAGCTATCTCAAAAACTATCATGTGAAGTAGATGCGGATATTTTGCCGGCTGTTGACCCTACTGGCTCTAAAAGTGTCAGTCGGATTAATAGCATGGTTAAAAGTGGCACACTCGCTCAAAATCAAGGCTTGTATATTTTGCAACAAGCTGAAATTTTACCTAAAGAGTTGCCAGAAGGGGAAAACCCTAATAAGACCACATTGAAAGGAGGTGAGATAAATGGGCAAGATTGACATTAAAGGATATATAGTAAGCAATGACGATAGGGAATTCTATGATTTCTACGGCATGACCAGTACCTATCCTAAGATGGTACAAGATGCCATCACTAATGATGAAGACGAAGAAATTACGCTTAATATTGCTTCAAACGGCGGTGATGTGTTCGCAGCTAGTGAAATCTATACTATGCTTCGAGACAGTGGCAAGCGTATTGTAGTTAATATACAAGGCTTAGCAGCGTCTGCTGCTTCCGTCATATCAATGGCAGGCAATACCGTTCGCATTAGTCCAACGGCGCATATCATGATTCATAAAGCGTCTAGCGGTTTCGTTGGGAACAGCGATGACATGGAACATCAATCAGTAGTATTGAATAGTATTGATGAGTCTATCGCTTTGGCTTACGAGATGAAAACTGGTCTTAAACAATCAGAATTATTAGAGCTTATGGCAAAAGAGACATGGCTTAATGCCAAAACTGCGGTTGATAAAGGCTTTGCAGATGAAATTATGTTCTTCAATGATGACGAAGAACAAATCATGGTTACAAATGCAGTACATCAACTACCAAACAAATCGGCAATCACAAAATTCAAGAATATGATTGCTACACCTAAAACCAATTCACTGCGAGAGCAGAAATTGGCAATTTTACTTGAAAAATGAAAGGAAAAATAATTAATGAAAACATCAAACGAATTACATGACCTTTGGGTTGCTCAAGGCGACAAGGTCGAAAACTTGAATGAGAAACTTAACGTAGCTATGCTTGACGATTCAGTTACTGCTGAAGAATTGCAAGCTATCAAAAACGAGCGTGACACTGCCAAAATGAAACGTGATATGTTTAAAGAACAATATACAGAAGCTCGTGCTAATGAAGTGGTTAATATGTCTGAAGAAGAGAAGAAACCATTGACTAAAAGTGAAGAAGAGGTTAAAGCTGGTTTTGTTAAAGACTTCAAAAACCTAGTCCGTGGTCGCTACCAAAACTTGCTTGACTCTAAAACAGACGCTTCTGGTTCAGATGCTGGCTTGACTATTCCTCAAGATATTCAAACAGCTATTCATACATTGGTTCGTCAATACGACTCATTGCAAGAGTATGTAAACGTTGAAAACGTATCTACTCTTACAGGTTCACGTGTATATGAAAAATGGACTGATATTACAGGCCTTGCTAATATTGATGATGAAGCAGGTAAAATTGCTGATGTTGATGATCCAAAACTTTCTCTTATCAAATACACCATCAAGCGCTATGCTGGTATCTCAACAGTTACTAACAGCTTACTTGCTGATTCTGCTGAAAATATCCTTGCTTGGCTTTCTGGTTGGATTGCTAAGAAAGTGGTTGTTACTCGCAACAAGGCTATCTTGGATGTTATTGGCAAACTCCCGACTAAACCAACGTTGACTAAATGGGATGACATCATTGATCTTGAAGCTAAAGTCGACCCAGCAATCAAACAGACTTCATTCTTCTTGACTAATACTTCAGGCTTTACAGCTCTTAAAAAAGTCAAAAATGCTTTGGGTGACTACCTAATGGAACGTGATGTCAAATCACCTACAGGCTATTCAATCGGTGGCTTCGCAGTCAAAGAAGTCGCTGACCGTTGGCTTGCTAATGCATCAGGTGGAGCAATGCCGCTTTACTTTGGCGACTTGAAACAAGCCGTTACTTTGTTTGACCGTCAACAAATGTCATTGCTATCTACCAATATCGGTGGTGGTGCGTTTGAAACTGACACTACTAAAGTACGTGTTATTGACCGTTTTGATGTAGTAGCAACTGATACAGAAGCATTTGTGCCAGCATCATTCAAAGCGATCGCTGACCAAAAAGGCAACCTTGGTTCAACAGCAGTCTAATTAGGAGGTAAGCTATGAGTGTATCTAAGACATCCATCATGCAGACTCTGAATCTGGATGAGACAGACGACACGGCACTCATCCCAGCTTACATTGAATCTGCTAAGCAATACATTATCAATGCAGTTGGTAGTGATTCAAAATTCTACGACCTTGAAAATGTACAACCTCTGTTTGACACAGCGATAATAGCCCTAACAAGCTCATATTTCACTTATAGAGTCGCTCTAACAGACACGGCGACTTATCCGATTAACCTAACTTTAAATAGCATAATCGGTCAGTTAAGGGGCTTATATGCAACTTATAGTGAAGGAGTGGCTAATGGCTAGAGTTAGATATTTACCCTCGGATTTTCGCTATAAAGCAGATTTTGGTACATATCAAAGCACACCCAACAAATTCACTGGAGTAAGTGTTCCAAAATTTGTTAAACAATTTACGCTGCATTATAAACCACACACCCGAACGCTCAATCAAGAGTATTTAGCTATTCAAAATGGTGAAAATGATACACGAGTGATTGTTATTCGCCACAATTCAAAAGTATTAGAAGGTCAAGTTGTCACTTTAAACGGAACTCAATATGACATCGTGCGTATCAGTCCAGACGAAAACTTTGGTTTTAACCACTACGACTATCTGACTTTGAAGAAACATAAGAAAATTGGGTGATAGCTTATGGTTAGTCTTGAAGAAGCTCTAGAGGGATGGCTTAAAACAGTAGCTAGCATCGGCGATTTAACCCCAGCGGAACAAGCTAAGATTACCACCGCTGGAGCAGAGGTGTTTAAAAAGGAGTTAGCAGAAGTCACTCGTGAGAAACACTACTCAAATAAGAAATATTTGAAGTATGGTCACATGGCAGACGGCTTAGCTGTCCAATCCACGAACGTGGATGGTAGAAAAAATGGTGTGGCAACTGTGGGATGGGTGAATAGCTACCACGCCCAAAACGCTAGACGATTAAATGATGGCACTAAGAAATATCGTGCTGACCATTTTGTTACTAATGTACAAAACGATAGCGCTGTCCAAACTAAGGTGCTATTGGCAGAAAAAGAGGAATATGAAAAACTTATCCGCAAGAAGGGAGGGTAGTAATTAAGTGTTAGCAACCGTAAAATTAAAAGAGTTAATTGAGGGTAAAGGATTTGGTGAAATAAGCGAAGTATATGCAAACAACTTACCTAAAGAACTCGAAGAAAATACAGATAAGACAATCGTTTTGCTCACTGAAAGCAATCCCTCACTTGACTTGAGTGGGAACAATACCTTTTTCAGTAAAACGGATAGAGTAGAAGTTCAGATTTTCTATAAGGCTGATATTGATTTTGACATTGAAGCCTTTGAAATGGAATTGCTAAAATTCCTAAAATCTGAGCACTACTCGATTACAGATATGAGAGAACACAGTATAGACCCTGATACATTGCAAATTACAGCGGTCTTTTTTGTTGCTTTCGATAAATTAATTTAACAAAAAGGAGAAAATATATATGGCAATTGTAGGTTTGAAATTGGTGAAACTTGCTTTGGTTGACCCAAAAACTCAACAAATTATTAAAGGTGAAGAAGGCCTTTCAACTGACGGTGTAATCGAAATCGATTCTAAAATGCTTGGTACTCGTACCGCTAACATCTCAAACTTGGAAGGACAAGCTACTAAAGTCCCAGGAAACAACGAAGTACAGGATGTTATGATTGGCCCTGGTTCACCAACGGTGGCTTTTGAATTTAACAACCTTGATTTTGATATCAAACAAAAAATCCTTGGATTCAAATCTGATAAAAAAGGTGGATATGTGTACCAAGGTGAAAAACCACACGTTGCAGTATTGATTGAGTCACAAACGCTTGACCGTAAAAACTCAGTTTACTTTGGGTTTGCTAATGGGATCTTCCAAGAGTCAACACAGAACGTAGCTACAGATACAGACACCGCTCAAACCCGTCAAAACGACCACTTGACATATAACGCATTGTCAGCAATCGCATTTAACGGTGAGCCAATCAAGAAATACTATTCTGGTAATTCTAAGTTTGATAAAGCAAACATGTACAAAGAAGTTTTTGGTGGTTACACACTAGTTACTTCTACAGCAGTTTAAGACACATCATAATTCGCAAAGAGGTCAGGCTTATGGCCTGGCCTCTATTTTTTTTAAAAAGGAGTAAGACCATAATGGAAATCAGAACTATTAAAATCCCAGAAATCAGTAAAAAACCATTCACAGTAACTACAAGCAACCGCAATGTATTGCGTATGCATGAGTATCAGTTAGCAGTACTTAAAATCAGTGACACAATCGAAGATGGCGACACACAAGAGCAGGCTCAAGGTAGTTACTCAATACTTAAAGAGATGCTTGGCTTTATCCGTGCTGTTCTTAACTTGAATGATGAAGATTATGACAAGTTACTCGATTTGGAAAATAAACGTACACAAGAGATTGCTGAAAAATTGGTTGGCTATATGTACGGATTGACAGACGAACAACTTGAAAATGCCTCTGGTGAAGTTGACCCAAAAGACTAAAATCCAAAGGCGAACAGATTTTCGATTTGGAAAACGGCATAGAGAATCTAAAGCTAGTAGCTAAAAAATCAATTGAAAATTTTGGGTGGACACTAGATCAATACTATGACACTGATTACTATGAATTGATGAAAATTCTAAACGCTAAAGAGGAAGAGGAAAGGGTGGTTGACCCAACGTCTTTACTCTAATTTTTTAATGAAAGGAGGAAATTAATATATGGCAAAAGTACAAGCTACCATGTCTACTGAAATCGCCTTAGACACGCTACAGGCGGCTAATTCAATTAAGCGACTAACTCAGTTAGTTAATAGTTCTACAAATGCTTGGAAGGCTCAAGAAAGTCAGATGCGAAGCGCTGGCGACTATTTAGGTGCAGCACAAGCCAAATATGACGGTTTGGGTAATTCTATCCAAAATCAACAACAAAAAATTGAGAAACTGAAACAAGAGCAGTCTCAACTTAAAGGGAATACTGTTGAAGTCGCTGAACAGTACCTCAAATACCAACAACAGATTGACCAAGCTACTACACGCTTAGCTGCGTTGGAAAATCAACAGCGTCAAGCTAAGCAAAGCCTTGATTATCATAAGTCTGGTTTGGCAGAGCTTCAAAAGGAATATAAAGCCCAAAACGAGGCATCTGATACCTACGTCAAGCGTTTAAAGGCAGAGGGCAAGGAAGACGAAGCTAGACAGGAACAGCTCAAGCAATACAAGGCTTCAATCGCTAACCTAAACAAGCAGTATGAGACCCAAAAAGAAATGCTTGAGCGTATCGCTACTCAAGCAGGAAAGACTAGCGATGAATACCGTAAGCAAAAGCAACGCTTAGATGAGACAGCGACGAGTCTAGCTCATACTAGAAATGCCGCTAATAAACTTAACGATGAGATTGAGCAAAGTCAACGTTCTAGCACGCTTATTGGTCGTTTGAAAGAAAGCTTTAAACGTTTAGGTAGTGAAGTCAGTGAGACTGAAACGAAAACCTCACGTTTAAAAGGTATCTTTGGGGCTACGTTTACAGCTAATCTTATCAGCAATGGTTTCCAAAATGCGTTGGGAGCTATCAAGGGTAAATTTGATGAAATTGCCCAATCCAGTTCCGAATACGTTAAATACCAACAAACCATGAACGCCACTTGGTTGACCTTAACGGGTAATGCTGAAGAAGGTAAGAAGATGGTCGATATGACCAACCAAATGGCACAAGCAGCGGCTAACTCAACTGAAATGGTTGATGGTATGAACCAGAAATTCTATGCCGTTACTCACAATACTGAGTTGACTAAGCAACAAACACAAGCCATCTTGACATTGCAAGACGCTTTTGGTCAGACCGATGCAGCCGTTGAGAATTTCGCTACTCAGTGGGCTCAAATGATTGCCAATGGTAAGGTTCAAGGGCAAGACATGATGTCTATTATCAATGTTTTTCCAGAAATGAAGAACCAGCTTAAAGAAGTTGCTGGGGAAGAGTTGGGCATTGCTAACATGACCCAAGAGCAATATGCCAAATTGCAAAGCGATGGTAAGATTACCGCCGAAATGGCGCAAAAAGCCTTGTTTGAGTTGCAAGACAAATACAAGGATGCGACGGTTAATTTCTCAACTACTATTGGTGGTCTTGAAAGAACTATCCAGTCTCGTATGCCGGCGGTAGTTGCAGCGTTCCGTGACCCTATTGATAAAATGAAAAACCCATTTTTACAACAAATTGGTAATTGGGTTGCTGACCCTAAAACTGAAGGTAAATTCAAAGAGCTTGGTGAGCATGTTTCCAAAGGAATAGGCACTATCATGGATTCCTTCTCTAAGGTGTTTAATCTTGGGAATGGTACAGATAAGCTTAATGGCTTAATGGACGGTCTCAATAAATTTGTCGATAATCTGAGTAAGAACATTGCCAATAATGCCCCTAAAATTGTAGCTTTCTTTAAGGAAACCAAAGACAGTTTAGGTGCGATTTTTAGCATTGGTAAAAACTTTGCTAGTGGTATTTGGGAAGTTGCCGTTGACATGATTAAAGGTGTTGCTGGTGCTTTCAATTTAATGACTGGCAATGGTAAGAAAGCTAAAGGGCCAGTTACATCTCTATCAACGGCTTTAGGAAGTATTGCGCAGCATAAAACAGCTATTAGAACGGTCGGTTCTTTGTTTGCCGCATATTTTGTTGGCTCTAAAATCGCAAATGGGATTACAGCAGTTGTAAAAGGTATTCGCGCATGGAAAACAGCTACAGCCGGAATGACAGTTGCACAAAAGGCATTGAATTTAGCTTTGGCTTCTAATCCAATTGGTTTGATAGTGACTGGGGTTACTATGGCTATCACTGCTTTAGTGATGCTTTACAAACACAATAAGAAATTCAAAGCCTTTGTAGACGGCATGTTCAATGCTGCTAAAAAAGCCTTTGATAAAATCTTCAAAGTTACCAAAGAAATCTTTGGTAAGATAATTGATTTCTTTAAAAAGGACTGGAAACAAGTCCTTTTATTTATTGCAAATCCTGTTGCTGGGGCTTTCGCTTTAATTTACAAGCATAATAAGAAATTCAAGAAATTTGTTGATGATTTAGCAAAGAACGCAAAAAAAGCATTTGACAACATTGTCAAATGGTTTAAGGATATTCCTAAAAATCTTAGCAAGACTTGGGAAAACATCAAAGACGGCGCTAAAAGCGGCATGAAAAATCTTGGTTCTGCTATCACCGGTAAACTTTCTGACATCGGTAAAGAGTGGAAGAAAGGCTGGAAGAATTCCAAAGACTATCTATCAGACCGCTGGGATGATATGAAAGGCAATACTAAGGAAAGTATTAAACGTCTTGGGTCTTCTATCAAAGATAAGCATGATGAAATACACGACAGATGGTCTAAGACTTGGAATAAGTCAAAAAATTTCCTATCAGACCGCTGGGATGATATGAATGACGACGCTAAAAAGAAATTTGGCAAGGATTTGAAAAGCTTGCTTTTTGATAATCTGGATAAAATCAAAAACAAATTCCAAGATATATGGAATGGTATTAAAGACGGCTTCGGCGACATGTGGGATGGAATGAAACGTCTAGCTGGCGATGGTATTAATGCGGTCATCAAGATTCCAAATGACGGAATCGACGGCATCAACGGCTTAATCCACGACTTCGGTGGTCCGAAGAACGCAATCGGTAAAATTCCTAAAGTTAAATTTGCGGATGGTACAGGTCTATTCAGCTCATACCGAAACCCAATTACTAGACCGACACTTGCTACACTAAACGATGGTAATGATAGCCCTGAGACTAACAACCAAGAGATGGTAATATTGCCAAACGGTAAATCATTCTTGCCACAAGGTCGCAATGTTGAATACCTCTTGCCAGCTGGTTCGGAAGTTATCAATGCCAGTGAATTGGCTATGCTCATGGGTGTTGAACGTGGAGCTTATGCTAAAGGTACTGGTTTTTGGTCTAAAGTCTGGGATACAACTACCAATGTAGCTGGCTCAGTTTGGAATGGGATGAAAAACGGTGTCGACAAATTCAAAAAAATGATTGAATTTATCGGAAGTGCTATTAAAGACCCTGTTGGTACACTAGCTAAAAAATTTAGTCCTAATGCCGATAAATTGGGCGCTATGTTTACCCCGCTCGGAAATGCGTTGTATAAGAAACCTGTCGGAGAAGCTAAAAATTGGTGGAAAGAACTCTGGTCAATGGCTAATGCTTCAATGGACGAAGGCACTGTAGCGATAGGCGCTAAAGGCGACGACTATCGCTTCAAAGATAAAGCGAAAGACGCTGGAGTAGACCCATGGGGGTACTACTATCGTGAGTGTGTATCGTTCATTGCCAGCCGTTTGGCAAATCTTGGTGTTAACCCTAGTCTATTCAGTCACCTTGGTGATGGTAGGCAGTGGGTCTCTGCAAGAGTGCCACACTTAAGTAGACCAAAACCTGGTGTAGTATCTGTCTACACTGGTGGACCAGTATCAAGCAACCACGTTGACTTTGTAACAGCAGTACACGGTGACACTTACGACGGTGAAGATTATAACTATAATGGTGATGGTAAATATCATCAATTTACTGGTCGTCATGTCAAAAATGCTGCTACATTCCTTGATTTCGGTGTCCGAGATTTTGGAAGTAGTGGTGATAGTGGAAAAGCACTTAAAGATCGCAACAACCCACTTCAAACTTTGATTAAACGTCAAGTTGGTGGTATGTTCGATTGGATTAAGAAAACGCTTGGTCCGTTGCTCAGCCCAGCAGGCGGCGGTGAAGACCATCCACAAGGGATTGGGGTTGCTCGTTGGCGTGAGACTGTAGTCAAGGCCTTGCAAGCTAACGGCATAGAACCGAATGATTTCCGTGTGTCTAAAATTTTGGCGACAATTCAGCGTGAATCGAACGGAGATCCTAATGCTCAAAATAATTGGGATAGTAACGCACTAGCAGGCCATCCATCAATTGGTTTGATGCAAACCATCGGGCCTACTTTTAACGCGTACAAGCACCCTGGTCACAATAATATCCGCAATGGATATGATAACTTGCTAGCTGCAATCAACTACATCAAACATCGCTATGGAACGTCAGACGCAGCCTTTAACCGTGTGGCTGCTTATGGTTACGCTAATGGCGGTTTAGTCCATAAAAACGGCGTTTATGAATTAGCTGAAGGTGATATGCCAGAATACGTTATTCCTACAGATATTGCAAAACGTGGCAGAGCGTGGCAATTGCTTTCTGAAGCAGTAGCGCGTTTTGCGGGCGATGCTCCACAAGGAAACTCAGATAATACATCAAACCATAAGCGTGTTTCTATACTAGAAGACAAGCTAGACGTTATGATTGGCTTGCTAAGTCAGTTAGTAACTAATGGTTCTAAGCCAATCGAGATTCAAAATATCATCGATGGTAGAAGCGTTTCAAACGGTTTGGCACCATTTATGACAAAAGCAACTAACGAATATGAGCGCAGGCAAGCGCTGTTAGGAGGTAGCATAATTTGATAGGAATGTCAGTCATTTTTGACGGTAAAAACCTAACCGAACTATTTAATGAAGGGCAAGGTACTGCCGTTCCAGTAGATGTCGTAAAAAACGTGGCTTCTAACTTTAATAACAACTATCAAGAACAAGGTCATAGGCGCTACGGTCAGCAATTTCTGTATAACACATTATCAGTCAAGCAGATTCAAGTATCGTTTAATCTAGTTGGTAGCTTCGATTACTTTAATAGTGTAGCTGAAACGATGGGCGGATATCTCAACGTGGATAAACCGAAAACATTGATTTTTGGTGACGAACCTAATAAAGTTTGGGAAGCTATACCATCAGGCCAAGTGTCCTTAACTGTAGACAAGAACACTGCACCGATTACAGCAAAGGTGTCGGTTACGTTCGATGTGCCGAAAAGTTACGGTGAAAACAAAGCTGAAGCTCTTGTAAGTAGCGACGGCGAAACCAAGTACGGTAGCATTAAGAAAGTATCTACAGGTCACTACAAGGCTACACTAAAGAATTTTGGTACAGCTGAAACTTACCCAAACATTAAATTGAAATTTAATTCTGATAATGGCTGGGTTGGGATTGTCAAAAGCGCTACCGAAAGCTATGAAATTGGTAATCCTAATGAACCAGATACGGAAAATGTTAAGAAGTCTGAAATTCTGTTTGACTATGTTTCTAACAATTGGATTACTAAAGGGTTTGAAGTTGGTATTAAAAACCAAGGGCGTTTTAATGATGGTAGCCAATCTCTGAATGGAACGCTTACGATTGATAATACTTGGGGTAGACCACACATTGCCTTGTCTAACAGAGGTAGTGGTGACACATACCTACGAGGTAGTTCATTGACTTGGGATATTCCAGGTGATAGCAACGGTGAAAAGGGTGCGCTGTATGAATATTTTTGGTGGAGACAAATCTTATGGTTGGGTTCCCCCAATCAATTTGGTTTCATAAAAATATCTGTAACAGATGCCAATGGAGAATTTCTATACGGTGTAGAAACTCTCAAACATACTAATGGTTTTGGCTGTTTTTATAATTTCTTAGCGTCAGATGGAAAAGGTGGTTATAGAATCCTTGATAGCAGACATTTCTATGGAACTCATGTATCAAGTGCTAACCCATTCAATGAGCCTAGTGGTTGGTCTGATGTACAACGTTTTAACGATGTGTTGCAATTTCACTGGTTCGGAACTTATCCAAAATATACCGTTCCAGAGATTAAAGGCAAAAAATCAGACAAAATACACATCGGTATTTTTGGTATCAAAGATTGGCCATTAATTACACATCTCTATATTGATAGTTTTGTTTACGCTAAACACCATGTTACCAAAGAAGAAGATATTCCTAACCGTTTCCGTAGTGGTTCAATTCTTGAAATAGATATGGCAAATGGTAAAACCTTAATTGACAATTTGCTAGCATCTAACGAGTTAACATACTTGTCTGAGCCGTTCAGCATTGGAACTGGTGAAACAGAAATTGACATTTATACAAATAGTTGGATAAGAAACGACCCAACGATTGAAATTTCTTGGAAGGAGCGTTTTGTCTAATGCAAATATGGATTCATGATAAAAGTATGCGTAAGGTGTGTGCTTTGAATAATGAAATTCCAGGAATGTTGCCATATACGAACAGTCAATGGCATTCATATCTTGAATACTCAACAAGTACGTTTGACTTCACAATTCCTAAGTTTGTAAATGGAAAACTTCACGATGATTTAAAATATATCAATGATCAGATGTATGTGTCGTTTTACTATGATAATTCTTACCACGTTTTCTATACGGCTAAGATTGTTGAGAATGATATGAGCTTCCAAGTGACTTGTAACAATACCAATCTTGAATTAGCAATGGAAATTGCACGACCACTTGCAGATATTGGCGGTGCCAAAAGTGTTGAGTGGTATCTTCAAAATCTTGATTTACTTGGTTTTGCTGGTCTTGAAGTTGGCTTCAATGAGGTTTCTGATAAAACAAGAACTATCACGTTCGAGTCTCAAAGTGGTACAAAACTAGAACAGCTTCACAGCTTGATGAATCAATTCGATGCAGAGTTTGTTTTTCGTACAGATTTAAACCGAGATGGTACTTTGAAAAAATTTGTCATTGACATTTACAACCGTCCTGACGAAAACCATCACGGTATTGGTAAGGTTCGAGGAGATGTAACCCTTTACTATCAAACAGGTTTGAAAGGCGTTCAAGTTACTAGTGATAAAACGCAACTGTTTAATGCTGGTGTTTTCACTGGTGCAAACGGGGTTAATCTTGATAGCGTTGAGTTTGAAGAAAAAAATGAGTTAGGACAAGTAGAGTTCTATTCTCGAAAGGGCACTAGCTTCGTTTTCGCCCCACTATCAAGGGAACGCTACCCATCTACCATGAATCCAGACAGCGCTGATAACTGGACACGTAAGGATTTTCAAACAGAATACAAGGACGTTGAATCCTTAAAAGCTTACGCCTTGCGTACTATCAAGCAGTATGCTTATCCACTATTGACTTACACAGTAGATGTTCAGTCTAGCTTTCTGGATAACTATAAAGACATCAATCTAGGTGATACCATCAAGATTGTGGATAACAATTTTAGAGGTGGTTTAGCCCTCGAAGCTCGTGTATCTGAAATGATTATCAGCTTTGACAATCCTACAAACAATTCGGTTGTTTTTACTAATTTTAGAAAACTCGCAAACAAGCCAACAGACGCCTTACAACAACGTATCGACGAGATTGTTTCTAAGTCATTGCCATATCATGTAGAGATAAGGACCACAAACGGTACAGTATTTAAAAATGGTATTGGTCGCTCTACTGTTAAACCAATTTTAAAGCAAGGCGATAAAATTGTTGATGCAACTTATCGATTTGTGATTGACGGTACTATTAAATATTCAGGTATGACTTATGATATGGTAGCGTCAGAGATTAACCAACCAACCACGCTTACTATCTCAGCTTGGGTAGATAATAAAGAAGTAGCTTCAGAAGAAGTTACTTTTGTAAATGTATCAGATGGTAAACAAGGACCTAAAGGTGCTGACGGGAAAACACCTTATGTTCACTTTGCTTATGCCGATAGTGCCGATGGTCAAAAGGGTTTCAGTTTGACACAGACTGGAAGTAAACGCTTTTTAGGTGTGCTAACCAACTTCGTCAAAGAAGACAGCACTAATCCAGAAGATTATACTTGGAATGACACTGCTGGGAGTGTTTCTGTTGGTGGTGAGAATCTAATCATTAACTCGGCTTTCCCGAAGAATCTTGACAATTGGGGATTTTGGGAAACGGGATTGCCTAACGAAAATCTTCATATAGCAACACATGTATTTTATTACAATGGTTCAAGAAATCTATTTAGACTAAATAATAACGGCAAGGAGGAAGTTCCTGCTGCATCAAGACGTTTTAAAGTTAAACGCAATACAGATTATTCGTTTAATATTCTGATATTTGCAACATGGAACATCAAAGATGTAGACATCTATTTTCTTGGTCGAGAGGCGAATGAAACTGACAAGATATTTACTAAAGTGGTCAACTTAAAAACACATACAGGCTCACCGTCAGTAACACAGGCTGTTAAATGGCATCTAACATTTAACTCTGGAGATTGCGATGAAGGGTTCATCCGTATAGACAACAATGGCTCTGCTGATGGTAATACGTCTATGCTATTCTTCGCAGAGTTGGACTGCTACGAGGGAACGACAGATAGAGCTTGGCAAGCGTCTCCTGAAGATTTAGAAATACAGATAGATACCAAAGCTGACGATGTCCTAACACAAGCACAACTCAACAGACTGAACGAAACGAACTCTATTATTAAAGCTGAATTAGACGCTAAAGCATCACTTGATACACTCAATCAGTGGGTGGAAGCCTATCAAAATTTTGTTAACGCAAACAATGCCAATCGTGCACAAGCTGAAAAAGATTTAGCTGATGCAAGTGCTCGTGTAGCCAAACTAGAAAACGACTTAAATGGTATGTCAGAACGTTGGAATTTCATCGATAGCTACATGACTGCATCAAACGAGGGTCTTGTTGTTGGTAAAACTGATAATTCTAGTTCTATGCTGTTTAGTCCAAACGGTCGTATCTCAATGTTCTCAGCTGGACATGAGGTAATGTATATCTCACAAGGTGTGATCCATATTGAAAATGGTATTTTTTCAAAAACTATTCAAATCGGACGGTATCGTGAAGAGCAAGATTTATTGAATCCAGACCGTAATGTCATTCGTTATGTAGGAGGTATTTAATAATGGTTGAATTTTGGTCAAACAATGACCGTGGGTATCGCATCAGGCTATGGATTGACCAAGTTGGGCAGAATGTTCAAAATAATACGAGCGATGTTCGTATTCGTTTGGCATTGCTTAATCAGTGGTGGACGTTCGCAAGTTATCAATGTTATGGCTATGTCGATGGGTTTGGTCAACGGCTTGAATATTCAGGAAGCCCCTCAATGCTTTCCTACAATTCAGAGATACAACTAATTGACCGCACAATTACCGTTCAACATGCCGATGACGGTACTGGTGTTTTCGGGGTACGTGCTCATTTCAACGGCTCGGGGGGATACAGTCCCGGAAACCTAGACATAGGAAGCCAAACCATAACACTGACGACAATTCCAAGAGGGAGCACGGTAAGTGTCTCAGATGGGGTTATCGGAAAACAAGTAGATATCGCTATCAACCGAAAACTAGGTGGTGCTACACATACACTACGCTACGCTTGGGGAAACAAGCAAGGTGAAATTGCCAATAATGTTGGAACGTCGTATAAATGGACAATCCCAGAAGATTTTGCGGACGACATCCCAAACTCAACTAGTGGTTGGGGTACTATATACGTTGATACCTATATTAACGGTAAGTTCGTTCAAACACAGTCGACCGTCCTAACGGCAAGTATTGACACGAACCTCCTAAAACCATATTTCAAAGGGTTTACTTTAGAAGATGCCAACACAGCTACTCAAAGGGTAATTCCAGAAAAAACGCATTTTGTTTCCATCATGTCGCTCGTAAAGGTGACATTTAACGGAGCGCAAGCTCAACACGGGGCTTCGATTACTGGGTACTATGCTGAAATCGTTGGTGCTAACAACTCTGTTACTGAGAATGGCGGGGTGTTTCGTGAGGTGTCTGTTAACAAAGACACTGAAATGACCTTAAGAGGAAGGGTCCAAGACAGTCGTGGGATTTGGTCTGATTGGGTAGAGACAAAGATAACTTTTCTATTCTACTTCAGCCCAATTTTAAGCTTTGAGGTGACTAGAAGTGGGTCTAGGGCGGACACGCTAACGATTAAGAGATACGCTAAAATAGCACCTCTAAGCGTTAATGGTATTCAGAGAAATGTCATGAAGCTTACTTTTTCAACTGCGAAAGTTGGCTGGGATAACTTTGTTGTCGACAATGGCCGAGCTGGTGGTGAGTGGTCAAGTATTTCCGAACTAAATGCATCTAGTGCTAACTTAGGAAACACATACCCAGCCGATACTTCTTACATAGTCAAAGGAAAACTAGAAGATAGTTTTTCAATCACAGAGTTTCAGGCTACAGCACCAACTGATAGGGTTGTTATGACTTATGATAAAAGCGGTGTCGGCATTGGTAAATATCGGGAACGTGGAGCGCTTGATGTGGATGGCGACATTTATGCTAACAACAGTCAGATTCAACAATATCAGATTACTAACAATAACGGCGGCCCGAAATTTGTAGATGGAAAACCTGTCCTTGAGAATGCAAATTTGATAGACCAACCTGGTCAATATTACCTTGATGCTTTGGCACCAGGTAACCCTAATGGCCAGTGGGGCTATTTATTTCACTACAGTATTTACGGTAAAAATGTTGATGGTATCAAAGAAGCTATTCAAACTTTCTGGAGCAATAGCGGCCAGCTATTCTTCAGATATCACCGATGGTCGAAAATAATCGACGATTGGGAACCGTGGAAGGAATTTACTAGGAACGACCACCCAAATCTAATTAACACGGGCTGGCAACCCGCAGGATTTGAAGGTAGTTTTTATAAGCGGGTGGGAGATGTTCTTACAGTTAGATACAATTTTACGGGGAATGGTGAAGATTTTAAAATTGCTTCCTTGCCAACAGATATTTTCAAAGCACCCCAAGATTATATGTTCACAATTAAAGCTTGGTATCGACTTGCTGACCACGACACTCACGCACAAATCAGTGAAGGGCGCAGTGATATCGTCGCTGTAGCAACATTAAAAAATTGGCATTATCGAGGACAACTCACAATCATGCTATAAAAGAAAGGAAAAATCATGAAATTTGAATACGATTCTAAGTCAAAAGAATACGATGCTAGTGGTGCAGCATACGCCACAAAAGTAGTTTTGAGAAACCGAGATGGCGCTTACGTACCCGTCTTTTTGCCAGTCGAGAAAATCGACTTATCAAACACTGAACTACTGAATGAAGCACTAGAGGTTATCTATCAAGAAAACTTCCCACAACGTGCTGAGAATGAGAAAATTAATGAGCTTGATGAAAAAATCAAAGAGTACGAAGCATTAAGCAAAAAAGCTACAGAAACCATCGCAAAGATGGAAGAAGCATCAAGTACCGCACAAGTAACGTTGATGGATATCGTTGATAAACTTTACGAGAAAAAAGTGTTGACTGATGAAGATTTGACTGATGATAAAGAGAAAGGATAAAAAGATATGTTTGCTAAACTATTCGCCATCAATATTGTTAATGATAACTACAAATTTAAACGAGTTCCAAAAGCATTAAAACCAAAAGTAAAAGAACTAATCGCCGCTATGGTTAATGACGACGAACTCTTGGCAAAGCTTACACAAGATTAGTTAAGGGGGGATGTTTTATGGGACCACAAAACGAGCCAGATTTGATGAACTGGTTTATAACGGTAATACTTCCTATTTCTATTTCAAGTGCGAGCTTCTATTTTTCTAGTCAGTCACGCGCCTCTCGATTGGAGCACAGAATCACTAAATTAGAGGTCGTCGACCATGAAATTGAAAAAATAATAGAGAGTCATAGTCAGCGTCTGGACAAGCATCAAGAAGAGCAAAAAATAACTCTAGCTCTGGTCCAAAGAATGGACCACCTTAATGAAAATATCGGGGAGTTGAAAGGAAATATCGAAGAAGTTAAAAAATTAGTAGATAGAAACTTGAGAGGATAATAATAAAATGATTAATTTTAAACTACGCTTAAAAAATAAAGCTACTCTAGTAGCTCTCATTTCAGCAGTGTTCCTTATGTTGCAACAGTTTGGGCTTCATGTCCCAAACAACATCCAAGAGGGTATTAATACCCTTGTCGGAATCTTGGTTATTCTTGGAATTATTACAGACCCAACAACTAAGGGGATTGCTGACAGTGAACAAGCTTTAACTTACCAAAAGCCAAAAGAATAATAAAATATAGAAAGGAGTGTTAGGTGTGACTACTAAAACACAACTATTGAACACTCTTGACAGTCTCGTTAATCAACGTGTTACGGTTCCTACTAATCCTTTTGGTGGGCAATGTATTGCATTGATAGACAATGTTTTGCAGTATCAAGGCTTGTTTAACCTTGATTTCAGCTACTTAAATGCCATCGATGCCTTAAGCCGTGCTGAAAGTCTAGGGCTAAAAGTAACACGATTTAACGGGGCTAACAATCCAACAGTGGGTAGTGTTTGGGTGACTAACTGCTTGCCTTACCATCAATTTGGTCATATCGGTTTTGTGTACGCAGAAAACCCAGACGGAACAGTCACCACGATTGAACAGAATATCGATGGCAACGCTGATTCCCTTTATAATGGTGGATGGACTCGCAAGGTTACAAGAAACCTCGATAGTGCTGGTAATTTTAGCTATATTGATTGGAATGCCCCAACCCAGCAAATGGTAGGGTGGTTTGAATTGCCATTAGATGGCATGGAAAAAGATAATTACTTTATCGACGTTTCCGCTTATCAGCCAGGCGACTTAACAGCTATCTGCCAAGCTAGTGGCACTAACAACACTGTTATTAAAGTGACCGAGGGTGTGGGCTGGGTTAGTCCAGTAGCCGCTCAACAAACTAACACAAGTAATTGTATCGGGTACTATCACTTTGCTCGGTTTGGTGGGGATGTGGCAACTGCACAAGCTGAAGCTAACTACTTTATCAGTAACTTGCCATCGCATCCACGCTATCTAGTGTGTGACTACGAAGATGGGGCTAGTAGTGATAAACAAGCGAATACTAATGCAGTCCTAGCGTTTATGGATATCTGTAAGGCGAATGGTTTTGAACCTATCTATTATAGTTACAAGCCTTACACACTAGCTAATGTATATGTAGATCAAATCACTGCACGCTACCCAAATAGCTTATGGATTGCAGCGTATCCGGATTATGAGGTACGCCCAGAGCCATATTGGGGCGTGTATCCAAACATGGAACACACACGCTGGTGGCAGTTTACATCAACCGGATTAGCTGGTGGATTGGATAAGAACATAGTCATTATTAATGATGACGACAATTTAGTGAATCAGAAAGAGGAAGAAGATATTATGAATTTTGTAGTACGTAGTGAAAGCGGTAAAGAAGGTTGGGTAGCAGTCGTTAACGGCCGTGTGTTTGGTATCGGCTCAATGGGGACAGTAGACGCTCTCGAAGCCACTGGAGCTAAACGTTTGCAACTAGAAGATGCAGACTTCGATCGTTTCCTATACAGTCAATCAAACGACACGGCAGCAGTGGCAAAAGCCATTGATGAAGCTAGCGCCTCAGTAGTTAAGGCTATCGAAGAACGTGCACAAGCTACACAAGGTCAAACTGGAAAATAATTAGACCACGAAAACTATAAATTGAAAAGGAGTATATCACCTCCCCTAACACTGCAATAGGGATACCATGGCAGTAGTGGTCGAAGCCTCAGCATTTTGCTGGGGCTTTTTTGTTTGCTTTTTTTAAAATAAATGCTACTATATTAATGGATACAGTTAAAAGCTGAGTCTTCGATAAACTCTCTCTCACCCTGACTTGAATTAGTCAGGGTTTTTGTTTTGCAAAAAAATATATATTTTTTTTATAAAAACAGTTTCCGTCTGGTCGCCAAAATAGACTAGAATGGATTGAGAGCAACTTGGAAAACATTCGATAAAAAATAAAAAAACGAGGTAAAAACAATGGATACATACAAAGAACAATATATAGTATGTTTTACTAATTTTCAAGATGTTTAATAAAAAAATCAAGAAAACTTGAAAAAAAATCAAGAAAACTGTTGACATTGAATTTTGTTTAAGCTATAATATGTTTGTAAGTTAGTTAGGAAGGAGGAACAAAATGACAGAAGTAGTTCCAAAAATTACAATCAAAGAACTCCGAGCACGTCACGATTTGACACAAGAGGAGTTTGCTAAAAGCGTTGGTACTACACCTCAAACGGTGAGTGCATGGGAGAAGAATGTACTTTCTATTTCTCCTAAGAATATGGCAAATATTTGTAATAAATACCACCTTCAAGCGTCTGATTTGTATGGCTTTTGATTTTAAAACTTGAATTAAATTCAAGTTAGAAAGGAACAAGATGAACGAAATAGCAACAAATGATTTTGACTACTCTTTGCTCGATGCAAAGACGAAAGAATTCTTAGAAGAACGTGCCAATATCATCTACGGCATCCAAAGCAAGAGTGCTTACGAAATAGGGAAACAACTTGCCAAAGCTCAAAAAGGGCTTTCGACTAGAGGTTATGGTTGCTTCGAAGAATGGTATAGAAGTTTAGGGTTTAAAAAAACCAAAGCTTATGAATATATCAATCATTACAATTTCGTTTGTTCGCAAAACGAACAAGCAAATATTGAAAAATTCGAAAGTTTGCCTAAAACGTTACAAGCTCAAGTATCTAAACCATCTGCCAATCCAGAGGTTAATCAAGCAGTATTTAATGGAGATATCAAAACTCACAAAGAATATAAAGAGCTTGAGCGTCGCCTAAAACTCAAAGATCAAGCATTGGAAGCGGTCAAGGGTGAGTTGGAACGTGTCAAACGAACAAAGGTCACTGAAAAAGTAATCGAAAAGGAAATCATTCCACAAGATTACAAAGCAACGCAAGACCTCAACAAACAATTGCTAGGAAAGAATAAAGACCTAGCGGACGAGCTTGATTCAGTCAAAAGGAGCTTACGACTTAAAGAAGCGTCTTATGAAATGCTCGAAAAAGAAACATCAGAAGCATTAGCCTTGAAAGAGTCTATTGAGCACTTACGAGCTGATAAGGAAAAGCTAGAAAATAGCGTGACTAATATCTTTAATCTCAGTAAGCTTGTTACCAAGTTTGAAGACTTCTTTGACGAAGAAATGGCACCGCTCAGATTTAAAACGCTTATTCAAGGCATTGGAAAAGACGCTCAGATTGAAAAACTCAGAGATATCTTGACACTAACTGAAAATTGGCTAGACGAAATGAACAAGATTATCCCAGAGAATGGAAGAACAATTATAGAAGGAGAAATCATAAATGAGTAAGAAGAAAAGTAAGAAAGACAACGTTCTTATCGAGACAGTAAAAATGCAAGGCGAACAAGCTATGCAACTCGTCAAACAAGCGAAATTTAACCAAAACTTATTGGATGAAGTGATTGGTTTGAAAGACGAAATGGATAGAAATGTTAGAAAGACTAATCAAAAGCTAACTGACATTGAGTTGCTTGTCGAAGAAGTCAACAAGAAAGTCCATATTGATGACGGTGAAGCTTCTAAAATCAAGAGTATTGTTTTCAAAAAAGCTGGCGTGTTCGCAGATATGTACTTCAATAATCAGAAATCACATCCTAGCGATAATCTATTCGCTTCAAAGAAAGGTCAGTTTATTCGCTTGATGTACTCACGTTTGAAGAAAGCATTTAACGTGACCAAGTACACTAACATCAAGCACGTTGACGCTGAGAAGGCAGTTAAGTTCTTGGAAGATTTTTCTTACGACGATTTCACACCGTTTGAAATCCGTGAGACACCAAAACAAAAAGAGATTATAGCTCTTGAAAAAATGAGTGACTGAAAGCATTATAACGGTTTATTTTCAATAAAAGATAAAAACTTTAAAAAAATCGAGAAAAAATATTGACAAATAAAAATATATAGTTTAAAATAAAAACATAAAGTTAAGAAAGGAGAACTTAATGAATTATGACTATTCTAAATTGAAAGGACGTATCATAGAAAAATACGATTCTCAAAGAAGTTTTGCTGAAGCTATTGGCAAAACGCAAACCACAACGTCTTTCAAAATAAATGGGAAAGCGTCGTGGAATCAAGATGAAATTGTAAAAGCCATTGAAGTATTAGGTCTCTCAAAAGATGATATTGTAGAATACTTCTTTAACTATTAATAGAAAGGTATTTAAAATGAAAAACTTATTTAAATGGATTTTAGCTAAAGATGAGAAAGAACAAAAACCAGTATGGACACCATACGAAGAAAACGAAAAGAAATATGAAGAAATTCATAAACAACTATCAATGAAATAAAATAGCTAAACCGTTCTTCAATCCGTAGCCACACCCTGGTGTGCGGAGTGCAACTAAATACCCCAAAAATTAAATAAACCACAAAAAACTACCTTATTAAAAAAATAAATAAAATTGAAGCACATCAGGGGCTGGGTGCGGATTGAAGCACTAAAAAAAACACAGGTAATGGCCTATGCTTAAAAAGGAGTATACCAAATTACAACAATTAGGGAGGGTAGGAATTAAATATGGCAACTTTATATGAGTTAACAGGTCAGTTTCTAGAGATTTATAACATGGAAATTGACGATGAAACGAAACTCGACACACTAGAGTCTATTGAATGGACTAGCGATTATGAAAATAAGGTAGAAGGATATGTAAAAGTCATTAAGTCGCTTGAGGCAGACATTGAAGCTCGAAAAAACGAAAAGAAACGTTTAGACGGATTAAATAAGTCTGATCAATCAAAAATTGACAAACTAAAAGCAGCGCTTGCGATTAGTATGACTGAAACTGGTCAAACCAGAGTTGATACCACTCTATTTAAGATTGGTTTTCATAAATCTAAAGCGGTAGTTGTTAACGAAGAGAAACTTCCAAAGGAATATCAAATAGCGACTTATAAGCCAGACAAGAAAACACTCAAAGAGTTACTTAAATCTGGAAAGCATATTGAGGGAGCTACTCTTGAAGAAAGGAGAAACCTTAACATAAGATGAGAATTATCAGAGCAAAAGATATCCAGCGAACCAAGAATTGGCGAATACTGATTTATGGTAAGGCTGGATTAGGGAAAACGTCCCTGATAAAAAACATGCCTGGAAAAACTTTGGTGTTGTCGTTAGATAATTCTTCAAAAGTGCTAGCTGGCACTGAGAACGTGGATATCATAGATTTTGACCGTGAGCATCCAACTGAATTTATCACAGAGTTTCTAACCCAAACAGATAACTTAATCAAAAACTATGAAAACCTTGTTATCGATAACATTTCAAGTTTTCAATCAGATTGGTTTATTGAGCAAGGTCGCAAGTCAAAGAACGGTATCAGTAATGAGCTTCAACATTACTCTCAATGGACAAATTACTTCTTAAGAGTATTGACTGTTATCTACAGAAAGCCTATCAATATTTATGTGACAGCTTGGGAAGACACCCACGAACTCAATTTAGAAACTGGTCAGATTTTAACTCAGTATGTACCACAGATTAGGGCTAGTGTACTCAACCAGCTATTAGGGCTTACCGATGTCGTTGGACGTATTGTGGTTAATGCTAAAACAGGTGCACGTGGACTTATTTTGGAAGGCAGCGAAGGTACTTACGCTAAGAATCGCCTCGATAATCGAACAGCTTGCAAGATTGAAGACCTCTTTAAATTTGGTGATTTAGATGGAACTAAGGAATTACCAGAGTGACCTTGTTAATGATATCAAGCAATCAATCTTAAGAGGCAATCGCAAAATCATGGTGCAGTCACCACCTAGAAGCGGTAAAACCGTGGTGATGGCTCACATTGCCAAAGGTGCGACAGATAAAGGTAACACTATTCTGTTCTTTAGTCATCGAAAAGAAATCAATGAACAAGTAGTTAATACCTTTAAGCGTAACGGCGTTGACATGAACTTAGTAACCATTGATAGTGTTACTAAGATAGCACGAAACCTAGATAGGATACAAGAGCCTTCGATTATATTAATTGACGAAGCTCACCACGTTAAAGCTAAAACCTATCTCAAAATTATCGAATACTATTCTAACAGCATTGTTCTCATGTTTACTGGTACACCTGCCCGATTAGATGGCAGTGGGTTTGATGATATCGCAGACGACATCGTTCTTGGTAAGCCAGTAAAATGGCTACAAGACAACGGAAACATCGCACCGTTTAAATATTACGCCCCTTCTTTAATTGACACCACAAACTTAAAAAAACGTGGTGGAGAGTTTACTAAGAAATCTGTAGACGACACAATGAAACGTGTGATTTACGGTGACGTTATAAGACACTATGAGAAGTTAGCCAAAGGCAAACAAGCTATAGTATATACACATAGCGTAGAAGCTTCTGAGAGCGTTTCTAACACGTTTAACGAGCAAGGCTATACTTCTATCGCAATCAGTGGTAAAACGCCACCAGAGGTGCGAGATAGGGCAATGCAAGCCTTTAGAGACGGAAAACTTACAATAATGGTTAATTGTGAGCTATTCACTGAAGGAATTGACCTTCCAAACGTTGATGTTTGCATCATGTTAAGACCTACTCAATCGTTATCACTCTATTTACAGTTTGCCATGAGGGCTTTAAACCCAAGAGAGGGCAAAACAGCTATTATCATCGACCACGTTGGAAATGTAGATAGGCATGGACTTCCAAACGCCGACCGTGAATGGTCACTAAAAGGTGTTAATAAAACCAAGAAAAAACTTAAACTCGGTGAACCAACAACTCGGACTTGTGATGAATGTTACGCAACTTTTTGGAGTGCTGAACGTATCTGTCCGATGTGTGGTCACGAAAACAAACCGACAAAAGAAGAAGTTGAAATAATTCGAGAAATAGAACTCGAAGAAAGACGGCAAGAGGTTGCTAGTAAAGTTGAAACTTTCGTTACTAGTGACCAATGCCAAACAGTAGAAGAACTCAAAGAGTTCGCTAAACAACACGGATATAAGCCCGGTTGGGTTTATTACCAACAAAAAGAAAAAAATATATGGAGATAAAAAACTATGTTTACAATTGATTACTCACAAGCAAAAGAATTCGGATCTATCAAAGACGGTACTTACGAAGTTACTATTGATTTAGCAAAACAAGATGCTACTCAAGGAGGAGCTGACTACCTTGACATCCGTTTCCGTATTCGCAAGGACTTCCAACAAGAATTCCAAAATAACATTATTTTCTATCGTATCTTTGCTAAAAAAGAAGACGGAAAATATCCAGTAGCTTCTATCATGAACCTTGCTAAAGCCTCAGGAATTCCTGATGGTACTAAATTTAGTAGCTTGGAAGATTATCTCAACCAGTTGGAAGGAAAAGCTCTTAAAGTTACCGTTAAAAACGAAAAATCTGAGTGGCAAGGTAAAACCTACGAAAATCTAAACGTTAAACGTTTGGAAGTTACCGATATCCCACTTCCAGAAGTTAATACTGAGATTTCAGAAATTGACCTTCCATTCTAATTATGGAGATGGTTGATTACGCAATCAACTATCAACGCATGGGCTATTCTGTTATCCCTATCTCAAAGAATGGCAAAACCCCTCTTATTTCTTTCGCTGACAAACCACCAATGACTGAAAACGACATTCGGAGGGTGTGGCGAGATAATCCAGATGCTAACATTGCACTTAGAACAGATACATTCTTTGTCATTGACGTGGACATGCATGGCGATGTTGACGGTTTAACTAATTTAAGGAATTGGGAACATGCAAGACTTATACCCCCAACATTGCAAGCTATAACCCCCAGCGGTGGGAGACATATCTACTTAAAAAAAGACCCCAACCATCCTATATCGCAAAATATTGGGATGATTGAGGGAGTGGATATCAAGGCACACGTTAATAACTATATATTAGTGCCACCGTCCAATAATTCCAAAGGATACTATGAATGGGATAAAGTGCATTCGCCAAAAGATGGAAGCATAACAGAAGCACCTCTTGCGTTGATAAAAGTATTGCAGAAAATGAAACCAGAACCATTAAGCTATGAAGTCTCATCGTTTGCTAGTGACAGTGTTAGAAGTACAAAAACCACAAAGTTATTCGAGAGCATCTTACTAGGTTTTGGAGATCAAGGAGGACGAAATAACGCCCTAGCCGAGTTTGTTGGCGGACTACTCCTTCGAGGGGTTGATCCAGAAATTACTTACCATCTCGCAAAGATGGCAAACAGTAACACATCCGAGCCGTTGGATGATAAGGAATTTGAAAGGACATTTAAGAGCATGTTAGACAAAGAGATAAGGAGAAATGGACTTGACAACGATTGATTTTGACTTTTACAGAGAACAATTTGCAAGCTCTAGTCTCTCGCCTGGGAAACCTAGCAGCAAAGAGGGAATTAAGAACAAGCTTAAAGCCTACCGAAACGAGTGGTTTGAAAAATTTAAGGAAGAAAATCCAGATAAAAATGAACCAAAGGCATTGCCAGAATTAGCAGTAGCTAAAGGTTTAAATAAATACACTCATGTTATTACCCTCGAAAATGGGAAAGTAGCTATATATGATCCAGAGCGTGGATATTACCAAAAAGATTATAGATATGCCTACCAGTTAATCTATATCTTAGAACCTACATTTAATGAAACAAAGTGTCGAAATGTTCTATTCTTGCTTTCAAACATGAGTAGAGAGTACGAATACAACAATATGTATATGGATTTTGAACCAGAGTACAGAGACGTAAGACGTTTTATCCTCGTCAAAAATGGCATCTACGACAAGAAAAAGAAGAAGCTGCTATCGTTTGACTATAAGTTTATTAACTTCAGTACAATTGAAACAGAATTAGTTGAGAACGCCCCTAAACCAACAATAAATGGATGGGATGTTGATAGTTGGTTGCTTGATTTAATGAGTGGTGATAGTGAGCTTGTCGAATTACTATGGCAAGTCATTGCAGCATCGCTGAATGGTAACCACTCTTATCGAAAATCGATTTGGTTCGTTGGTAACGGTAACGATGGTAAGGGTACGTTTCAACAGTTAATTAGCAATCTTGTTGGATTAAAAAACGTAGCACCATTAAAACTTAATCAATTTTCTGAACGTTTCGGTCTTGCCATTATCGAAGGGAAGACAGTTATCATTGGTGACGATGTCCAAGCTGGTATATATGTAGATGAATCTTCCAATTTTAACTCAGTCGTTACTGGTGAACCAGTTTCAATTGAGAAAAAAGGAGAAAATCCTTACTTAGCGCAATTTAAGAAAACGGTTATCCAGTCTACCAACGCTATGCCAGTGTTTAAAAACAAATCAAACGGGACATATCGACGTATCGTGATTATCCCATTCAAGAAAACATTTGGCATCAACGATGACAATTGGGCAATTAAGGATGATTACATCAATCGTAAAGAAGTTTTGGAATATGTTCTTTGGAAAGCTATTAATTTAGATTTCGATAAATTCAGTGAACCAAAAGCGACACAAGAACGTATGCAAGAGTTCAAGGAAGAGAATAACACAGTTTATAAATTCCTTAATGAATACTTGTCAGATGTCGTTTCCACTCGAATTCCAGTTAGGTTCTTGTGGGATGTGTACCGCTCATGGTGTCATGAGGGGAATCACACAATTCCTAAGAAATCTAACTTTGAAAAAGAGTTAGCACAGAATTTACCAGTTGGTTGGATAAAAGATAGACAAAAACCTCTTGATTTTTTTAACCCAACTAAAGATAAGCCAGAATTTCAATTTTAATTGGGATGTAGAAAAAGATGGCAAAAAAACAGCTGCAATCATAGCTAAGACACTGTGATACCTCCAGACACCAAGAGCGGTGTCCTCGAAAGTCCTTGATAGAAAAGGGATTGACACGCTTTAGACAATAAGATACTACTTTTATATATATTTAAAATAAATAAATAAATAAATATATATATAGAGAGAGAGAGTCAAAAAATAAGGTGACTCGGTGCCCAAAAGTGTCGAAAACCCTTATATATCAAGGGTTTTCGTGGGCACTGCTAAGAGTGTCTTGGATGGTGACCGGTGACAAATTAGGAGATATATGACCACAGAATCACTAATTCAAAATCAAATTCGAGTGGAATTATCAAAAGCCGGCAACATGGTATTTAGAATTAACGTTGGTAAAGTCAGAATGGCTGATGGACGTTGGTTTGATACTGGAGCACCAAAAGGTTTTTGTGACCTGTTTGGATTTAGACCAGATGGACAGGTATTCTTCATCGAAGTAAAAAATGAAAAAGGTCGATTGAGAGAAGATCAAAAGAAGTTTATGAATGCCATGAAAAAACGAGGAGCACTCGTAGGAGTGGCAAGAAGCGTTAAGGAAGCGATGGATATAGTAAATGAGAAGCAAATATAAAGATAGGTTAGTTGGCATCTATGCACCTGGGCATTATGCTCATACTAGTGTGCTAGAGGAGACACAAGAGTTTTCGAAGTGGTTTTGGGCTAATCACGAAGACATAGATTTAATCAGCACTAAGTTAGGAATCAGCACAAATAAACTCAACAGGATACTGACACTAGAGCAGTTACCAGACGATAGATTATTGAAAGAGATGGTAGATCTATATTGCCATGGGAACGAAAAGCGAGATTGCTAAGAAGAAGGTTAGTTAAGATATGAGATATAAAGTTATTGTTTATTACGACAATATGGAAGACGATGTAGAAATTTATGAGAATAAGGATGAAGCTATCAATAGAGTGCATCATCTACGTGGTGTAAAATATCGAAACGCAAGATTGTACACGGTGGAAATGGTTGAGGTGGAATAGATGAATAGACTTTATCTGTTACGAAAACAAAAAAAGCTAACCATCGTCGAGTTGGCTGAAAAAATTGGGGTTACAAAATTAACCATTCTTAATTGGGAACATGGCACCAGTAAAATCAAAGGAAGTAACGCTAAGAAGTTAGCTGAATACTTCAACGTATCAGTTCCTTACTTGCTTGGCTACGATAATACATTCACTGACTTAATCGCAAAGATTAACGAGTGGGCTATCAGTCACGGACTGGATAAAGGAAATCCTAAAATCGAATGGATGAAAGTCACTGAAGAAGTTGGAGAGATTAGAGATGTATTTCTAAAACCAAACGATTTTGATGACCCAGAAATGGCTCTAAAAGACGCTATAGGCGATTCTATTGTTACCCTAGTGGTATTATGCCTACAACTAGGTTACGACGTTGAGGAGTGCCTTAAAATCGCTTATAACAACATTAAGGACAGGCAAGGAGTAATGATTGATGACAACTTTGTCAAAACGAGATAACCAGCTAAGGTTTTTAACTGCAGTAATCAATGTGACTACCATCATAAGAGTGACAAATAGACCTGTGGTGCATAAGGTATTGCATGGCAAATCTATGGTAGGTAAGCTCTACACAATCGATTGTGGAGCGTATGGTAAGTTTCTAGTGACCAAGGAACAGGTTGGCGATGATATTACAAGTTATTTGAGGAGTTATTAAGCCATGAAGAGATATGAATATGCTGGACTGACTAAAGAGCTACATCAAAGGCTAACTCTAGAGTTTGATGCATTGAGGGAAGAACATCGTAGGACACTCACTAAATATATAATGGAAACCAATAAATGCAACAGAACGGAAGCTAGAAAATATTTTCAAAGGTTTGATAATGTAGTTAAGGAACGCTCGAAGCTTTCACCTTTAACTCTGGAAGATATGCGTGAGTATCTTACGAACGGCCTAGTGAATGACTTACAAGAGTATCTGGCAGAGAACTATTCTGACAGACGTGGGTCATGTAAACCAAATACTGATAAAACTAACGCTGGCCTGACAAGAGAGCTTTTTCGAGAGCTTCGCAAGGAAATCCAAGAGTTAAGAGCAGCATACCCTAACCGTAACGCAGAATATATTATGGAAGTGAAAGGATGCTCAAAACATCAAGCTCAAACAATCATAACAGCAATTAACACAGTATATACAGAACTGGGCAATTTAACACCTCGCAAGGTAATCCAACTTGAAGGTCTTCTATCTAGAGAGCTATTCGGAAAGATAGCTAAGCACGTATTTAATAAGTACGAATGGCCAGAAAGCCTAGATAAAGAGGTTGATAGAATCTATTTAGAGTATCGCACCAAAGGTGATTTAGGTCGCAATAAGGAAAGTGTTAAACGTACACTATATAAAGCGATCTCTATGGGCTTGTAGTGGTTCGAATCCACTATCGCTATAATTCAAATTCTTTATTCTTGTTTGCTGTCAGGGGTTCGACTCCCTTGTCAGTCGTTAGTCTGTCATGACTAGGTAATTTTTTCGACAAAAAAAATAAGATTATCGCTGACAGACCGACAATCTTTGGGAGGTGATAAGCTGTTAAATTCTTGTAGCTTGTGAGGGTTCGAATCCCTCGCTCGCTGTTAGTCTGTCGTGACTAGGTAATTTTTTCGACAAACGTCAAGCTGACAGACCTTGACATCAAACCCAGTAAATAATTTTTAGAAAAGAGGAATCCATACATACTTTTTTGGTCCAGCCTTGCATTGCTGGTAGCAAGACTGGAATTTAAAACGAAGGAGGTGGTAAATAAAAAAGCCCAAGGCAAAGCTTGCCTAGAACTTTTTCTGACAATATTATTATATCATAAAGGAAAACAAAATTTATGAGAACAGTTGAACGGCTTCAAAAAATCAAGGCGCTTGATAGATATATTGAGAGTCAGCTAGAACAAATCAAACGACTGGAATCACAAGCGCTAAAAGTAACAGCTAGTGCTATGCAGACTGATATGGTTAAAGGTGGTGAACGAAAAGCTAAAGATGACATCTATGTAGAACTTATGACAGCTAGAGAAGAAGTAGAGCGTTTCACTGCCGAGGCTATCAAACAGAAGCGAGAGTTTCGTAGAAAGATAGCAAATATTGAGGACATAGATGCTAGGTCTTTGCTTCAAATGGTATACATTGACCAACTTGATATCTGGCAGATATGCGACAAGATTGGTATTAGTAAAGCTACATACTATGTTAAATTAAGACAAGCTGAGAAACATCTAGATTAATCTATAGCAATTAATACGGCATCATAATTTAGCTGTGGTAATATAGTATTATCGAATCAGAAGGACACAAAAGTGTTCTTCTTTTGTTTTTATCTGAAAGGAGGTGTGTCAATGCCGATGGTCAGACGATGTAAGGCAGAGGGATGCCGTGCCTTAGTAGAGAGACCAGCACACTACTGTACTACACACAAGGACATGGAAGCAGCATACACACAAGAGAGACAGAGATACTCACGCACTAGATACAACACACGAGTGAGGAACAGAGATGATGAGAGCAAGGAACGCTATGCGTTCTATCGTTCAAGGGTTTGGTCTTCTATTCGGAAGGTAGCTTTGGAACGTGACAACTATCTGTGTCAGTACTGCTTAGCGTTAGATGTAGTCACACCAGATGCAAGGATAGGTGACCACGTGACACCAGTTGAGATTGCACCTGAACTTAAAACTGACGTATCTAACATCGTTGCGACTTGTAGAAGTTGTGACAACACGAAGAGGACTCTAGAGCAAGAGATCTATGGTACTGGTCAAAATAGAACCAAACAGAACACTGACCTACGGCTTTCTGTGGCAGCGTGGGCGGGTTTAATAGCCTGTAAAAAGGCGGACGTCGTTAAAACCCTATAATAAGCCCATAGCACGATTTTATAATAAGGGTGGTATATTTACACTATGTGATGTCTAAAATCGACCCCCGCCCCCTTCTCGTGCCAAGGAGAG
>OJNO01000250.1_pt1 | contig 32308 bp, 35 predicted proteins | sample 1597761 | NCBI WGS metagenome assembly OJNO01 (sample SAMN00265071, study PRJEB22529) | human gut metagenome
GATTACTCTTTAAATATAAATACCGGCATCGGCGGACAGTTCTTCCGGTTATAGTTGATAAATCCACGGAATAAGAACATGGTACAAATTGTAACAATGAAGGATTTAATCTTACGGAATACATAGAAGTAACCATTCAGAGCTCCAATTGCCGCACCAGATGCAATGCCACCGATAATTGCGAGTGGAATGCTTTTCTGTGAAAGAATACATACAACGATTGAAGCAATTCCAAGGATAGATCCCTGAGAAAAGTCCAGGCCGCCCATTGTCATAATAAAGAACACGCCCATAGCTGCAATCATTGTAACATATACCTGCGAAAATGCCAGTGACATATTTCCCATCATACGGAAATCTGTCAGGACATTGAACAGCAGGAAAATAACAACCAATCCTACGATTGGCAGGAGCGCACGAACCATCGCCATCTTAGACGCTTTCTTAAGCTGCTGCTCCTTATCGTTTGTTTTTGCACTTACTTGACTTCCCATAGTTGCCTCCTTATACCATCATCGAAATCAGACCATTTTCATCCAGGTTCTGATTACGTTCAAGTTCTCCACTGATTTTTCCATCTTTCATAATAATGATACGATCACTCATACCAATCAGTTCCATCAACTCTTCTGAGATCATGATGATGGATTTACCGTTCTTTCTCATCTGGTTCATCAACTGATTCCCCACTGCTGCCTCCCGTAGGAGTCTGGACCGTGTCTCAGTTCCAGTGTGGCCGTTCATCCTCTCAGACCGGCTACTGATCGTCGCCTTGGTGGGCCGTTACCCCTCCAACCAGCTAATCAGACGCAAACCCCTCTTCAGGCGATAGCTTACAGGTAGAGGCCACCTTTTCTTCCATGGATCATGCGACCCTTGGAACTTATTCGGTATTAGCAGTCGTTTCCGTCTGTTGTCCCCATCCTGAAGGCAGGTTGTTTACGTGTTACTCACCCGTTTGCCACTCAATTCCGGAAAGAGCAAGCTCTTTCCCTCTTTTCGTTCGACTTGCATGTGTTAAGCACGCCGCCAGCGTTCGTCCTGAGCCAGGATCAAACTCTCCATGATAGATTGTTTGTTTCGGCTCGATTTTGTCTTGCCTTGCTTACTCAAATTCTTTGCGGTTTCCTTTTTTCTTGAAACTCGCACATCGGCTTTTTCTCGCTGTACTGTTCAGTTTTCAAAGAACCATCGCTCTAAGCGACTTAAATAACATACCACACAAAAATGCTTCTGTCAACAATATTTTATTTATGTTCATTGCCTTCCATGCGAGTTGTCCTGCCTAACAAATTTTGTAAAATTATCATCGTGCTGGCCGTCTGACAATTCCATTTCCTGTATTCTCACATTTTTTTATCGCGTTTTCTTTGTATATAACTGCAAATTTTGTGTCTGTTTTTATTAAGTACATGTACAGGATGAAAATATCCTTTACTATGTTTTATTGGTACCTATAAAGCAGTCCTGTATGAACGTTTGTTATGATGTTCGATACGATAAAATAGCAACCCAAACCGGCTTAAAGCAGTCGGCAAAAAGAAATTATTTCACCATAATCGTTGCCAGGGAGTACTTATCCTTTTCTTTTCATTCATGTCCGTACGGTACTGGATTACAAACGCATTATTATCTATCTTGATCATCCCTTCGATATGCATATCATTACCAAGCGTTTCCTCATTTTTTACTTTTCCAAGAAATGCACCGTCTGCCTTGTCAAAGACGTAACATAAATCGTCAGACACTGCCACAATGAGATATTTGGCAAAACCACAAGATGCGGGCATTGGAATCTATAATAAATAAGATCTATCCCTATTTTTTATCATACAGAAAAAATAACCTGTAATAAGTTTACAGGCTTTCAATTTCGTAAATAACTATTTATATTATGAAATAAATTTTATTATTATCAAAATTATTATCAAAAATAAGTATTCATTTTCTTAACCGATTTATTTCAATAGCTTTGCGGCAGGAAATACATGGGATCCACTGCTTCTCCATGAATACGGACCTCATAGTGGCAGTGAGGACCGGTACTGTTTCCCGTGCTCCCCATAAGAGCAATCATGCTTCCCTGATCCACATGCTGTCCTTCATAAACCAAAACAGCGGAATTATGCCCATACCGCGTAACAATACCATCGGCATGTCTTACTTCCACAAGGTATCCGTAGCCGCCGACCCAGCCTGCCTTTGTGACAGTCCCCGCAGCAGTCGCGGAAATAGGTGTGCCATAATCGCCGGCAATATCTACTCCTTCATGGAAGGTAGATCCGATACCGCCAGGGCTGGTTCTGTATCCGTAGTAGCTGGAAATAGGACCCGTAACTGGCCATATGTTCGGCGTTTCCGCCGTGGGATTCAAAACAGAGCTGACAGTTCCATAAGCTTGGTTCATAAATTCAGAACGGAGCGCGACGACAAGACGTATCTGCTTATCTAAACGTTCATCAAGGCGGCGCATTTCTTTCAAAAGTTCCCCCGGCGTTTCCGAAACAGCAATTTTCTCATCATCTTTTTTCTTATTGCCCGTCGTTTTTGCTATGTCAGGAACAGTGGAAGCGCCGCCAATACCGCCAGTCCCTGTATTTTCAGGCACGGTTCCGCCATTCGTACGAACAAGCTCCTGCAGTTGTCCGCTGATTTTTTCTACGGTTTTGGCTTTATTTTCAAGGGCCTGCATTTTCTCATCCGCCATTTTAAGCTGGCTCCGGTAAAGCTCATTTTCCGCATGGAGAGCGGTCGTACTGTATGCAGCCCATCCCGCCAAGCCGGCAGAAAGAATGAGAAGTACCGCTGCCGCACCACCAAAAATTTTCAGTCTTTTAAATTCTTCAGATGAAAATATGACTTTCACTTCACCTGTTTCTTCGTTTTTTTCTTTAATCATCCACTCACCTGCCAATCTATTTCAAGGAAATATTCCTGTTGCTTTCCATTATTTCTTTTCTGTCCGGTCGATACGCCGGGCAGATGGATTTTCATCATTTTTCTCTTTGTCGGCACGGACTGCATCTTCTGCCTTTCTCGCCACATCAGGCATGAGCGTATTCAGCGCTATACCGATACTTTCCGCTTCTTCTGCGGAAAGCGCTTCCCTACATTCACCACCGGTCACAGCTTTCGCATAAATACGGGATGAGTCATGACCTGCCAAAGAAGAAAGGACGACGCCATTGTTCTTGCCGTCCAGAAGTGCAAGAGAAAAGGAAAGTTTATCTCCCGTTTCATCAAAAGCATCATATCGTACCAGACCGATTTTCTGGAAAGATTTCAGCTGCATCGTCGCCAGAAGTTCCTGCTGATGAAGCATGCTTTGGGAAGATTCCACCATATCCCGAAGTTCCCGCACTTCTGTGGACAACTTCATTTCGATGGAACCGCCGTCTTCACCCATCATAAAATACTTATATTTCCTATACAGACGATTCACCTTAGCCCGGAGCCAGAAAAACTGGAGAATAAGAAACGCCAGTAAAACGGCGAGAACCGTGCCGACCACGGAGAGTATGAGCTGATAATTGATATTGAATTCTAAGATATCCATGGATTCATTTATTCTCCCTGTTTGAGAAGTTTTGTAATACGTTCAAATTCTTTGTCACTTTTAAAAGAAATGGAAATGGTGCCTCTGTGACTGTTTTTCCCTTTTCCCACTTTAATTTTTACACGGGATCCTACGGCATTCACCAGATCTTCTTCCAGCGCTCGGAGATACGCATCCGCTTTATCCGCAGGCTTCCGCTTTTGTCCGTCTTTTTCACGGCGGAGGATTTCCTCGATACGCCGTGCGGAAAGATCTTCTTCTACAATTCGGCGCGCAAGCGCGATCTGCTCGGCAGGTGTTTCCAATCCTAAAAGGGGACGAGCCTGTCCCGCCGTCAATTTCCGCTCCAAAAGAAGGCTTTTTACCTCTTCAGAAAGATCCAGAAGCCGCATCATATTCGTCACATAGGAACGACTCTTACCGATAAGGTTTGCCATCTTTTCCTGTGTGAAATGATATTCATTGATCATCCGCTGATAGGCAAGTCCTTCTTCAAGAGGATTCAGATCTTCACGCTGCAGATTTTCAATGAGGGCGATTTCCGCCGTTTCCTGATCGCTGTAATCTCGGACAAGAGCAGGTATTTCCACAAGCCCCGCCAGCTGGGCCGCTCTTAAACGGCGCTCGCCGGCAATAAGTTCATATCCGCTGTCTTTTTTTCTTACAATAACCGGCTGGACGACGCCGTGTTCTTTGATGGATTCCGCCAGAGCATTTAAAGATTCCGGCTCAAATTCACGCCGCGGCTGCCATTCATTGGGGACAACAAGGGAAATGGAAATACTTTCGGTATTCTTTTCTTCCATCACTTCTCTTCCGAGCAGCTCTCCCAATCCTTTTCCCAGTCTTTTGGTCTTAGACACGTTTAATCACCTCACGGCACAACTTTTTATATGCTTCCGCCCCCTTGGATTTCGGCGCGTATGTAAGTATGGGTTCACCGAAACTCGGCGCTTCCGATAACTTCACTGATCGGGGAATTACTGTACGGAAAACTTTATTTCCAAAATATTTCTTCACTTCATCAGCTACCTGAAGGGATAAATTCGCCCTGCCGTCAAACATCGTCAGCAATATCCCCAGTATGGACAAACCCGGATTCAGCTTACGTGTCACGACCTGTACTGTCTTCACCAGCTGGGAAAGTCCTTCAAGCGCATAAAATTCTGCCTGAATGGGGATAAGTATTTCCTGTGATGCTACAAGAGCGTTCAGCGTCATAAGACCTAAAGAAGGAGGACAGTCAATCAAAATGAAATCATATTTATCGCATACCTGATCCAGTTTTCTTTTCATAAGAAATTCCCGTTTTTCCATGGAAACCATTTCAATTTCAGCCCCTGCCAAATCAATGGAAGCGGGGAGAATGGATAGTTTCTTTATATCTGTCTTGACGACGGCTTCTTCGATGGAGACATCATCTAAAAGCACATCATACAGCGTTTCCTCAAACTCCACATCTTTGCTGAGTCCGCTGGTGGCGTTTCCTTGGGAATCCGCGTCTACAAGCATCGTCTTATATCCTTTGTCCGCCAGGAACGCAGCCAGATTTACTGCTGTTGTGGTTTTTCCCACGCCGCCCTTCTGGTTAATGATACTGATGATCTTCCCCATAGCTTACATCCTTTCACAGATAGTCCATATTATTATACCATAAGGAGACGATTTATTTTATCCCCTTATGTTTCACGTGAAACATATAAAATATTTTTCCAATCTTATTCTGTATTCTGTTATAATCTATCTATACTTTTGAAATAGGATTACAAAAATACTCACGAAAGGGCCGATTCTTATGTCTCTGACCTTTTTACATATACTGATCATCTCCGCCACGGTCTTTGCCGTCATTGGAAGTGGATTTTATGTTTCCCGTTCCGTAAGATCCTCTGCAGGGTACAGTGTGGCAGGACGAAGCGCCGAGGCCTCTTTTGTCGCTGGAAGCATCGCGGGAACGGTCGTCGGGGGAGGCGCTACGGTAGGTACGGCGCAGCTGGCTTACTCTTTTGGCCTTTCCGCGTGGTGGTTCACCTTAGGAAGCGGTATCGCTTTTATCCTTATGGGTATTTTCTATGCCAAACGGCTTCGCAATACAGCACTGGAAACAATTCCTCAATATCTGGAACTTTATTACGGAAAGAAGGCCGAGACGCTTTCTTCCATTATTTCTTCCATCGGTATCCTTCTGTCCGCTGTTGCCAGTTCACTGCCGGGCATAGAGATCATTTCCGCCCTTTTCGGGCTGACGCCTTTTCTGTCCGCCCTTCTCCTTATGGCTCTCGTTATCGCCTATACTTTTTTCGGAGGCATGAAAAGCGCCGCCGTCAGCGGTATCCTGAAAATGGTAATTATCTGGATTTCTCTATTCATATCCGGCGCCATTGCTTTTCTGCTGTTACAGGAAAACAATACCCTCTCTTCATTTCCCGCTTCTCATTTTGATCTGATGGGGCAGGGCACAGATTCCGCAATGGCCCATTTATTTTCCGTCATCGTTGGCGTACTCTGCACACAGACTTATATCCAATGCATCTTTTCAGCAGGTACCCCTTTGAAAGCGGCTTCCGGCTGCTTCATTGCAGCACTTATCGTCATCCCCATCGGGCTGCCGTCAGTAGCTGTCGGTATGTACATGCACGCCGCAGAGCCCGGAACCTTACCGATCTTAGTCCTGCCCACCTTTCTGGTCAATCATGTGCCGGTCCTCATCGGCGGCCTTGCCATGAGCGGCATCATTCTTTCCCTACTGGGAAGTATCGGGGGACTGTCACTGGGTATCGGCACTATGATTTCCCATGATATTCTTTCACCTCTGTTGAAAATTACTGATGACAAAAAACTTCTCCGCCTGACAAAGCTGACCGTCCTTGCCGTCATGATTCTGGCATCCCTTATCGCCATCATGAACAGGGGAACAGAAATACTTTTCTGGAATTATCTTTCTATGGGACTCCGGGGAGGAGGCATCTTTCTGCCTCTCACGCTTGCTGTTTTCTGGCCGGGCCATCTCAATGCGGACTGGGCGGTGTTCTCCATGGCGGGAAGTACCATTGCCGCTATCACTGCCGCGTTGGCAAAATTTCCTTTTGATCCGCTCTTCATAGGACTTGCCGTAAGCTTCCTTCTCATCCTCCCCGGACTCCGTTTGAAAAAAACTTTCTGAACTCATATTTCACGTGAAACATTTATAAGGAGATAGAATGATCAAAGCTGCTGTTTTTGATATGGACGGTACTATTTTAAATACCATCGGCGACCTTACTGATTCTTTGAACTATGCTCTTGTGGAAACGGGACATAAAGGGGGACATCCGGAAGAAATGGTAAAACTCTGCTTCGGCTGGGCCATGCGTCTCGACATGATTAAAGCCATCGCCATGGCAAAAGGATTTTCAGCAAAAGATCTGGAACTGGCAGGGAACACGATTCCGGTGGAAGACATTCCCGTCACCGAAGAGGAGATAGACGGACTAATGGCCGTCTTTACTTCTTACTATGAAAGCCATAACCAAATCAAAACAAAACCTTACAGCGGTATACCTGAAGTTATTCGCACTCTCCGGAAAAAGGGTATCCGTTGTGCCGTAGCATCCAATAAAGACGATGACCATGTGCAGATCCTATCAAAAAAATTTTTCTCCGGTCTTTTTGATATTTCCATCGGAAGAAACCCGAAAATGGCCATCAAGCCGGACCCGGAGATGATTTTGGAAATAGCCCGCCGTTTAGACATAAAAGCGAAAGAAATTATTTACATCGGCGATTCGGAAGTGGATATCATAACGGGAAAGCGGGGGGGATTCCCAAGTATTTCCGTCGCATGGGGATTCCGTACCAAAAAATTTCTTAAAAACCACGGAGCGGAACGGATTGTTGATAAGCCAAAAGATATCGTAGAGATACTAAAAAGTTTCAAATAATGGACGGCAGGTAATCAGCAAATAGAGAAATCGACAACGCGAAAGAGGACATATACAGAGAAATTATGGCCTGTATTTCCTGTTATACAGAACAAAAATTGGCGGTAGCGGTATAGGTATAAAATAAAAAGAGAAGGGATCCAATTTACTTATTTCATAAACGGCTTTACGATGAAGAGGCTATAAAATGAAAGAGAAAACATTATTTGATCAGGATACGGAGTTTTCAACACCTTTAGCAAGCCGTATCCGGCCTAAAGATTTTAATGATTTTATCGGGCAGACGCACCTCGTGGGGCCGGGAAAATTTCTAAGAGAAATGATCGATAAAGACCAGATCTCTTCTATGATATTATGGGGCCCGCCCGGTGTGGGCAAAACAACGCTTGCTGAAATTATTGCCCATAAGACAAAATCCGAATTTGTTACATTCAGCGCTGTCATGAACGGCATCAAGGAAATCCGGAAAATTATGGATGAAGCAGAAGAAAACCGCCGATATGGTATTCGAACTATTGTTTTTATAGATGAAATCCATCGTTTTAATAAAGCACAGCAGGATGCTTTTCTCCCTTATGTAGAAAAAGGGAGCATCATTCTGATCGGAGCCACTACAGAAAATCCGTCTTTTGAAATCAATTCTGCTCTTCTTTCCAGAACCCGTGTATTCGTGCTGAAGCAGCTTACGGAAATGGACATCACGCAATTACTGAAAAAAGTACTCCATTCTCCTGACTCTTTCCATGGACTAGACATCCATATCAATGAAACCGCATTAAAGCAGATTGCTATTTATTCCAATGGAGACGCAAGAACCGCCCTCAATACATTGGAAATGCTGGTTATCAACAGTGAAATAAAAGATCATAAAATCAGTATCTCCAAAGATCTGATTGATATCCTCCTGGATAAAAAAAACGCTTACTATGATAAAAACGGAGAAGAGCACTACAATATCATTTCCGCACTTCATAAATCCATGCGGAACAGTGATGTCGATTCCGCTGTATACTGGCTCGGCCGAATGATTGACGGGGGAGAAGATCCGGTATATATAGCCAGGCGGTTGGTTCGTTTCGCCAGCGAAGATATCGGGCTGGCTGACAATACGGCACTCAATCTGGCAGTCAATACCTTTCAGGCCTGTCGTTATCTCGGTCTTCCCGAATGTGATGTGCATCTGACACAATGTGTGATCTACCTTTCCGTAATTCCGAAATCAAATGCGGTCTACAAAGCAAGAATCGCATCAGAAAAAGATATCCGGCAGACAATGGATGAACCTGTTCCTCTTCACCTTCGCAATGCCGCCACTAAATTGATGAAAGAAGAAGGCTATGGAAAAGGATACCAGCTGGCCCATTTTTATGAAGAAAGAATGACCACCATGCCTACAAGACCTGAACATATAGCTGACCATATTTATTATGTTCCTACAGAGCAGGGAAATGAAGGAAATGTCAAAAGACGTCTGGAATATATTCGGCAGTGGAAGAAAACTCATGATACACATTTCAAAAAAGAATAGCCGGCAAATTATAAAAATCCGATTTATAAACATTTTCCGGAATTTACGGAAGAAAGAGTGTCACAATGACTATACAATATCTAAAACTGGAAATATTTATTCCCGCTACCCATTTCCGCATCCTGCAAAAAGCACTCCAATCGGCGGATGCCGGGCATATAGGAAACTATGACAGCTGCCTTTCTTACAGTCCCATCAAGGGAACATGGCGTCCTTTGGAAGGAACGACTCCTTACATCGGCAAAAAAAATGAAATCAGTGAAGAAGAAGAGTATAAAGTGGAAGTCACCATAAAAAAAGAAAATTTGGAAAAAACGATGGCCGCTGTCAAAGAGATCCATCCTTATGAGGAACCGGTCATTAACATCATTCCGCTCTATGCCGCCGGGATCTGATCAGAGTTCTTATAAATGATCCAGCACAGACAAAAACAGCCTTATCCTATAAAAGATAAAGCTGTCTTTTTTCGTGCCGCAAAGAAAGGGGAGGGGATACTGCTGACAGTCCGTCATAGACACTCCGGGGCAAAAAAACTCCGCCCGGAAAAAACAGCCTTGCCCAAAGAAGAGCAAAGCTGTCGGCTTATCCCTTATTTATGTTCAAATATATCTACGCGTCTGTTGTTCGCACGGCCGGCTTCCGTATCATTCGTATCTACCGGTGCTTCTTCCCCTTTGTACATACCCACCAGATGACTCAGATCTACGCCGTGAGCCACCGCATAGTCCGCCACCTTCTTTACACGGCGGATAGCAAGATCATCATTGTACTCTTTAGACCCGTTGGAATCTGTCCGTCCTACAAGCTTGAAAGTATGACCTGTTTCTTTTGCCGCCTTGACAAAAGCATCCAGATTCGCCGTCTGATCAGCGCGGGGGGTATCGGAATCATTTCCGAAATGAATACTGATAAAGTAATAATCATTCTCCGGAACCGCCGTCTTCTCTTCTGCCGGAGTGATGGTTACCATGCTTTCCTCTTTCTTTTGTCCTTTATTGTCCAATGCGGAATAATCGATATCATTTTCAGAATAAACAGCTTTTCCATCACTTCCGCCGCCGAAACGATAGGAAACACCTGCCAGCCATCCCTGATAGGAAACATTTTTATTTCTTCTCCCTTCCGTATTCAGGTAACGGTATCCCGCATTGAGGTCGATGTTTTCACCGAGTGCAAAATTCACACCGGCTTCCCAGATGGATGTATTCTTTGAACCGAGCGCGCCTTTTGCATATAAATCAAGAACTTCATTAATCGGCTGGCGGGCGATGATACCGAGCTGGGCGATGTCATTCTCCCGTTTTTCCGCCCCGAAAGCACCGATAGGAACGTCCGACATCGTAATGTGATTATATCCGGTGTATACAGCTACCTGGGGATGAACGCTGTAAAGCAGATTTAATTCGTGGCTGCGGCCGTCCGTATCATCACTATTAAGACCATAGTATTGGAACTGCGCCGCCGCCTTGTCAGTCAGTCCGTATGTCACGCCGCCGTTGAAATTCCATGCGCTGTTATCTTTGTAAGTACGGGTTTTTGTTTTTGTATTCCACATCCCTGCGTTAATTTCCCACTGCCCTTTTGTAAATTCCGTCTGGGGTGACGCATAGACGCTCATGGTAAGCGCCACTGCAGCCGCCAGAACCGCCGCTGTCTTTTTCATATATTTTTCCTCCTTCATTCTAATCAACTTAATTTGTTTCATTATAGCATAAACATTCTTTTCTTATTAAAACGGAGATACCCTCTTTGTTCATATTCAAAAGTACTATTCTGTAGAAAAGGAGTATGCAAAGAAAGCCATGACAATGATAAGGAAAAACCTTCCCGACTTGAATAATCATTAAACAGCTTTCTCCTCGCTTTTTTGAACTGCTATTTATTTCCTCCTTTCATTACATCCTGCATTTCCTCAATCATTCCTATATTTCCGCTTTCAATCAGCTTTTTGAATTCTTCCAGCTGGTCCTTAATTTCTTTCGACATCTCGGGGAACTTCGGCGCGATATCTTTCATTGCTTTCAAAACGATCTGAGACACCACATAACGGGTGAACCATTTATTATCTGCCGGTACGATGTACCACGGCGCTTTTTCCGTTGATGTTTCTTCAATCATTTCGCTGTACAGATCCTGATACCTGTCCCAGAAACGGCGCTCATTGATATCGGCAATAGAAAATTTCCAGTTTTTCTTCTTGTTTAAAATACGTTCCGCCAGACGGTCACGTTGTTCATCTTTGGAAACATGAAGAAAAATTTTAACCATATGGAATCCGTTTTCCGCCAGGTACCTTTCCCAGTCACGGATCTGGCGATACCGGGTTTTCCAAATATTTTTATTTACCAGATCCTTGGGAATCTTATCATTTTCAATCAGATCATGGACACGGGTAACCACCACATCTTCATAATGGGAACGATTGAAAATACCGATATTTCCCCGGCGGGGCAGTGCCTTATTGATACGCCACATGTAATCGTGATCCTTTTCCTCCGTCGTCGGCTGCTTAAAAGAAACGACATGGACACCGTTTAGATCAAGATGAGAGAAGACATGCTTAATCGTGCCGTCTTTCCCTGCCGCGTCCATCGCCTGCAGTACGATAACAAGCCCGTATGTATTCTGGGCATACAGCTTCGCCTGGTACAGGGACAATTCTTCCAGCGCTGCTGTCATGGAAACTGTCTTCACATACTCCTTGTCCACATCCATATCACAGTTCGTGGAAAACTTTTTCAGACTGATTTTTTCTCCTTCTTTTGCACGATACCGGTCGATATCAATTTTTACTTCCTTTTCTGTTTTTTCAATTTTCTCCGTATTTATGCGTTCTTCTTCCATTTTTTCCCCCTTAAAGAAATACAACCGCTTCTTATTTTTCTTCTTTTTCCATTTCCTTCCTTATTTCTTCCAAAGGCTTGTCCGTTTCCTTTTTTATCATATCCCTGAACCGTTCCAGCTGCTTCTGTTCCTCAGGAGATAATTTCGGAAACTTCGGATCTATCTTTTTCAGCACATCAAGAGTAATGAGCGCCACCACATAACGGGTAAACCATTTATTATCCGCCGGTACAATATACCAGGGAGACTTATCCTTAGATGTATTTTCCAAAAGCTCTTCATAAAGCTCCCGATATTCATCCCAATGTTCTCTTTCATGAATATCACCCATGGAAAATTTCCAGTTCTTTTCCTGGTTAAAAATACGATCGATAAGCCTTTCCTGCTGTTCTTCCTTTGATACGTGGAGGAAAATCTTGACCATGTAAAAGCCGTTTTGGTGAAGATACTTTTCCCAGTTATTAATCTGCTCATACCGCTCCATCCAGATATTCCTGTCAATTAAATCTCTTGGCAGCTGGCCGGTACTGATTAAATTATGAACACGCGTCACAATGACATCTTCATAATGGGAACGATTGAAAATACCAATATTTCCCCTCGGCGGAAGTGCTTTATTGATGCGCCACATATAATCGTGATCCTTTTCTTCCGTCGTCGGCTGCTTAAAAGATGCCACGGAAACGCCGCCGGGATCCAGATTTGCAAAAACATGATTGACCGTACCGTCTTTTCCTGCCGCATCCATCGCCTGCAGTACGATAATAAGCCCGTATGTATTCTGGGCATACAGTTTTTCCTGATATACTTTCAATTGCTCAATCACTTCAGGAAAAAAAGTGCTCTTCACTTCTTCTTTATCAATATCCACATCCCGCTTCGTAGGGAACTTTTTCAAGTTCACTTTCTCATTTTCCTTTACGCGATACCGGTCAATATCAATTTTTCCTTTTTTTATGTTTTCCATGGCATCCTCCTTTACGAAAAATATCTATATTTTTATTATATTCCTTTTGAACCATTTATATGAAATAGAATTGAATTATTTAGTATAATAGAAAAAAACAGAAAAGGAGGATTGGATTGATGGAAAGAAAGAATAATGAAAAAAGAACAGGCCGCTTATCAAACCTGTCGGAAGTATTCCAACTTTCAAAGGAAGGGAAAACTCTCTTTTCCAATCCGTCATTTCGTTTCTGGCAGCTGCAAAACAAATGGAAAAATATCGCCGGTCCCATGATCGCACGGGAATCCTATATTTCTTTTGAAAAGAAACAGACACTTTATATTACCGTCACCAATTCCGTCTGGATGAACCACCTCTATATGATGAAAGCGGATCTTCTCAAACGGATCAGAGAAGACGACTACGGGAAAAAGTACACAGATATACGCTTCGTTGCGGGCCGAGCGAAAATCGAACGCCCCCCGGAATCCTCTCTTGCCCCTGTAAACAACCGGCGGGAAAAAGAAGAAAAGATATATTCCGTTCCCCTTTCGGAAGAAGAACGGAACTCTATCGATAAATGGACCGGCGCTTACATCTCCGATGATAATACCCGCAGCCTTTTTACAAAAATGATGAAAGCTGCCGCGGCAAAAAGGAAAGGACAAATCCGGGCCGGCTGGCATCCCTGTGCCGTCTGCGGTGACCTTATCCCTCCCGGCATAAATACCTGCACTGTCTGCGAAAATAGAAAAGAACAGTCCCAGATCGGTAAAATCATACTTCTTTTAAAAGAAACCCCCCATCTTTCCTACAACGAAATTTATAAAAAGATTCCCTGTAAATATACGGCTTACGAAGAAGCCAGAGAAACACTCATACAGAGAATACGGGAAAACATTTACAGAAAAATTGACGGTCCTCTTAACAAACGGGTCCTTCTTTCCATGATTCTTCACAAACCGCTAAAAGATATCTCCTTAAGAGAAGCGGAAACCGCCCTCCGTAATATGCCGGAAACCAAATTTGACGTTATCAATAAAAAATAATTACTTGAAACATTTTTCCTTTCATACCATTTTCATCCCATAATCCTTGTTTCAAACAAAATAAAACTGAGTAAAAAAGATAAGCTTCTACAAAATGCTTATCTTTTTTACTCAGTTTCACGTGAAACAAATTATATCCCTATTTTTATTTCTTTTCCATAAGCGCCAAGAGATTCATCAGCCGTTGTAATGATAGTCTGAATTTCCTTTTTTATGAGATAAGAAAAAAGAGCCTCTCTTCGTTCTTTATCGAGTTCGCTCCCCACATCATCCAATAAAAGAAGAGGATATTCACCTGTTTCCTTTTTCACAAATTCCAGTTCCGCCAGCTTCACGGACAGAATAGCTGTCCGCTGCTGCCCTTGGGAACCATAAGAAGAAATATCGTTTCCATTCATAATAAAAATCAGGTCATCCCGATGCGGACCAATGGAAGTATGGCAAAAACGGCTGTCTTCTTCTCTGGAAAGGGCCAGTTTTTCCAAGTACCATTCTTCATCAAACCGTTCTTCCTGATTTCCGCTTTTCCTGTACTTGATTAAAATATTTTCCTTCTCATCAGTCAAAAGCGATTCCATGGAAAAAACAATTTCATTTATCTTTCCTATGGTTTCCATTCTTTTCTTTACGATGTACGATGCTCCTTTGGCAATCTGCATATCCCATACATCCACATCCGCCGTAAATCCATGAAAACGAGCTTCTTTAAATGCTGCATTCCGCTGCTGTACGGCCCTGCCATAACGAAGTATTTCCTCATAGTACCGCGGACTGACCTGGGAAATTTCCAAATCAATAAATCGACGGCGGTTTTGCGGCGCTCCTTTGATCAGCTGAAGATCATCCGGCGTAAAAAGCACCGTACGGAACATTCCCATAAGCTCTCTTTTTTTCGTGGCCGTTTCATTAATCAAAATTTTTTTGCCTTTGTTCCGGGACAATTTAATTTTGATTTCATGCGTTACACCGCGAACGCTAAAGTCCAAAAGAATCGTTCCTTCTTCTTTATTAAGACGGATTAATTCCTCATCATTGCTTGTGCGGAAAGACTTTCCCACAGAAGCAAAATAAATCGACTCAATGATATTTGTTTTTCCCGTACCGTTTTTACCCGTGAGAACAGTCATATTTTCGGCAGGATCAATAGAAAAATCTTCAAAATTTCGTATTTCAATGAGACGGGCCTTTCCGCATCTCATTTCTTCGCCTCAATTATTCTATAGACTTCTCCATCAAGAGAAATTTCATCTCCAAGACGGATCTTTTTTCTTTTTTCCTGAATAATGCTTCCATTCAAAAAAATTTCATGCTTCTTTATAAAATCCCCTGTTCCACCACCGGAAGAAATTATATTCTCTTTTTTCAAAAATTGATCCAGCTGAATATAATCTCCATATATTTCTATTTCTTTCATCAGCGGCCTCTCATAGGCGTTACCACATAACGATATGCCTTATCTTCTTCCTGTTCTACCACCATAGGTCCGTTTTTCTTTACATGAAGAATAATTTTTTCTCCTTTTGAATGTTTCAGAATATCTTCCACATAAGTGCAGTTAAAAGTAATTTTCACATCAGCACCATCCAACTCTGCCGGAATGGACGTTTCAGACCGGCCAATATCGGGATCTTCCTCAAAAGCTTCCAGAGTTCCATTTTCAAATTTAAAATTGATTGTCTTATAACTCATATCTCTGGAAATCGGACTGACGAAGCGGACTGCTTCCTCAAAATCCTTCAAATCCAAAGTCGCATGCAAATCGAAACTTGACGGGAATACTCTCTTATAGTCGGGATAAACCCCGTTAATAAGATTGGAAAGGAAGTATGTCTCCCCGAAAGAAAACGCAACATGACGGCTTGCCCAGGATATTTCCATCATACTATCTTCCCCGGCAGGAAGAAGACGGATTACATCCTGGAGAACAGAAGCGGAAACAATAAAATTCCCTTTTCCTGTCGGCATTTCTTCAAGAGATATCTCTCTTGCCGCCAAGCGGTGAGAGTTCGTAGCGGCCATGGTAAATACATTTTCAGTGATATCGCAGAGAATACCGGTAAAGATAGGATTTTTCGCATCCGTGGAAGCAGCAAAAGAAACAAGATTCACCATTTCCGCAAAGTCTTTGCATTTCATATTTACATGGAACGCATGATCAATTTCCGTAACCAGCGGAAATTCCGCCGTATCTCTCGTGGGAAAATGAGAATTATACTGCCCTGCCTTAAAGAAAACAATACTTTCTCCTTTCTTCTGTTCCATGACAACCGGGCCGGAAGGCATCATTTTGATTGTCGACAAAAGATGGGGAGCCGAAATAAGAACAGATCCCCGCTCTTCTACATCAGCTTCACAAAAAGTACGAATACCAATGGAATAATCATTCGCCTGAAATTCAGCTTTTCCATCTTCAGCGGAAATAAAGAAACCGTTATTCGTGTTTGATGTAACTTTTGTCTGTGCTGCACGCTGTACTTTTTCTAAAGCGCGGCATAAATCCTGAGATTGAAATGTAATTTTCATGGCAGCTCCTTTACTGATATAAATAATAAAGAATAAAAGCAGTAGCAGTAGTTTCTGTGAATAAGTGAATAAGTCTGTGCAAAGGTTATTCTGTCTTTCTTTTTTGAATAGGATAACTTTGTGAACAGTGAAAATTTTTATTCACGGAATGAACAGTTTTTTATAAAAAACGATTTATTCACAAGTTATAAACAATTTATTTACAAAAAAAATTGATTTTTAAACAGGTCTTTTACCTTTTCTTTTTTAGGAGAATTAAGATATCTTCCAATTCCTTTCTCGTCCTGTCATTATTTTTGAGCGCTTTTTGTACGCGTTCATAAGCATGGACAATTGTACTATGGTCTTTATTAAAATATTTTACCAAAGCAGGAAAAGAATCATTCAATTCCTCGCGGGCAATATACATCGCCATCTGTCTTGGAATGACCACATTTTTTGGACGGGATTTGCCTAAAACCTGTTCCTTTTTTACATTATAATACTTGCAGACAGTATCGATGATCGTTTCAGCAGATAAATGACTGTAAAGATCCACCTTGATAATATCGGCAAGGGCGTCCCGGGCATTTTCCAAAGTAAGGGGGACCTTTTTAATTTGGCAATATCCGACAACCTGTTTGAAAGCGCCTTCCAGCTCGCGGACACTGGAATTGACATTTCCCGCGATAAAGGAAATTACTTCTTCAGGCATATCGATATGGGAGCGTTCCGCCTTCTTCTGCAGGATGATGGAACAAATTTCAAAATCGGGAGGAGAAATATGGGCAATCATACCGCTGGAAAATCGTGTTATTAAGCGTTCATGAAAATCTTTCAAATCACTCGGTGTACGGTCGCTTGTCGTAATGATGTAGTTATCATTGTCGGCAATCGCATTAAAAGTATTGAAAATTTCCATACGGGACGATTCTTTCGTACCATTGAAAAATTGAATATCGTCAATAAGTAAGTAATCCACAGTGCGGTATTTTTCACGAAATTCCTGCATCTTTCCATTGCGAATGGATTCAATGAGTTCATTCGTAAAGTTCTCGCTCGTTACAAAGAGAACGGAAAGATCAGGACGGTGAGTTTTTACATAATTGGAAATAGCAAGAAGAAGATGAGTTTTGCCCAAACCTGAAGGGCCGTAAATGAATAGTGGATTATAGTTACTGGCTTCCGGCTTTTTTTTAGAATAATGATTACCGGGAGAATCCGTATATTCTTCACAGGAAAGAGCGATGGCATGGGCTGATTGGAAAGCAATTTCATTACAGTTGCCATGGACAAAATTATCGAAAGTATAATCGTCGAATTTATAAGGAAATTTCTTTTCCGGAGATTTGACCGGAAGAGGAGCGGCAGAAGGCCTGATGGAAGAAGGATTATCCAAAATACTGGGAAGTTTCACTTTTTCCGGATTTTGCGGTTTGATATTCATGAAATCAGGTATTACAGGTTCCTCATAGGTTTCCGGGTTTTCTTCTGTCTTATAAGGAGAGAAAGATATATCGGGATTTTCCTTTTTCTCCTTATCGGGTAGAGAAGAAACAGGAGGAATCCCAAAATTTATAGAAGTTTCAGGAGCAGCAGATGTTTCCGGTACCGGATCAGCAGCGGGAACCTCGCTGTTTTCCTGAGATTGAAGAACCAGCTTTACAGGCATTCCGCTTTTTTCAGAAAGGATTTTCTCCAATTTTGTCTTGTAGACAGCGTTGATCCAGGGAATCATATAAGGGACGGTGGCCATGGCTGTAAAAATACCGTCGGAAAAAGAAATGGGAAAAACAAAACTGTAAAAATTGTTATAATATTCGGGATTTTTTATTTTTATTTCCTCTAAGACATGTGTCCAGAGTTCAAAAATTTCCATTTGTACATCCTTTCATACCCGGTCTGTTTAAAAGATGGATAAATCTGTGAATAACTGTGAATAACTGTGAATAACTTTATAAATATGTAAATACTCATCAGATTTTATCGGATAAAGTAAGAAAAGGAAAAAATTAATATTCCTGTGAATAATTTTATTGTACCATGTTGTCTTATCGTTGTCATTTACAAGATATACTCTCCTCGGGATCACTTTATACTATTCAACGGGCACTTATCTATAAGGAAAAGAGCCTGTTGAAGAAAGGAAGAAGAGGGGTCATTTTAGAAAATTGCTTGCTTTTTCCGAAGATATTTGTTATTATATTGCAGTCACATAGATGGTATCTATGTAAAAATACAGGGGCATAGCGCAATTGATAGAGCAACGGTCTCCAAAACCGTAGGTTGGGGGTTTGAGTCCCTCTGCCCCTGCCATATACGGCCCAATAGCTCAGCTGGATAGAGCACTTGACTACGAATCAAGGTGTCGGGAGTTCGAATCTCTCTTGGGTCACCAGAATATGTTTATCCGAACTCCCCATTTTACAGAATTTTGTAAGATGGGGAGTTCGTTTTTATAATTGTACGGTGATGCTTTAAAAAGTTTTCCTATATGAAGTCCGGTCTTCAATAGATTTTTATGCTGCTGATCGGATGAATGCCGGGTATGGATAACGGCTTTTACTGTATGAAAAAACAGCCTCCTTCAAAAAGTAGGTCGGCTGTGTGCTATTCCCATAAACGTAATCAGCTTCGGTTGGAGTATTACATTCCCGCTGTCGTATTAACGGTACAATAGCGGGATTTTTTTATATTGCAATTATAATTTCTCTATTAACTTTTCTCGTTTTCCCGCGTACTCCTCTTCAGTTAGAACCCCTGCATCGTAAAGCTGTTTTAGCTTCAGCAGAGTCTCTGCCGCAGTGGCCGCATTCGCTACGGCTTCTTTTTCTGCAGCTTCTTCGGTTTCTGCAATCTCTACAAGTTTTGCTGCCTCGGCCCGGATACTTTCGACATCCGACCCGGCAGGGGCAGCAAACTGGAAGGTGGTAAATTCTTCCGGAGACATTTCAATAGCGCATCGGCGGCTTTCCGTAAATACGCAAGCCACTGTACACTGTTTTGCTCGGCCTTTGAGAAGAATACCGGCAATAGCTCCGATAGGGCCGAGGATAACAGCACCTAAGAACCCCCACCCCATCGATGGGCCAAATTTAAATTTATTTTCTTCAGTGATTCGTTCCCAGACTTCCAGATCCTTGTCGACACGGATAACGCGGAACTTCCCGCTTTTATCTGTATAACCTAAAACTATATTTTTACCGGTATTATTAATTTCAACTTTTTTAGCGAAATTGGCACCTATTACTTTCATACTTGTTTCTCCTCAATAAAAGTTATTGAATATCAGACTGCATAGAACGGCTAATCCTAAAATTCTAATACTTTGTCAGTTAAACCGATTGAGTTGTATCGGTATGCATCTTGGATTTTCAGACACAAGCATTATACCGCTTGCCGATTATAAAATCGTTTCAAACAGACTTTTTTATTATTAATTCCAACGCAGACGATTTTGCCGTTTGGAGCGTATAAATGCTATAAATTGATTTCTCCTTTAACTTTCAAGCAAAGTGGCTTCCTGGATTAATTCTTGCACGATCGTTTCATTGCATTTTTCGACAAGGGATTTCATTCGAAACAAGTCTATAATAGCCCAAATGAAAACGCCTCCGTAAGTAATCCAGTATAGTATATTTCTTGCAGGTTTCCTTAAATAAAAATAATGAATACAGAAAAACCAGCAAAGATAAGCGACTGAGAGGTCTTTCTTTTTCGCTGCAAGTCTGTTCGTTACATAATTTTTTTGTGCAGGTGTCAATTCATTTAGTAATAAGGCTGTTTTTTCTGTCATATTGATGATTTTCTCCTTTATAAAATTAATGACTTTTGAAAGGATATATTATGTGGCAGACAGTCCTAAGATTTTTACACTCTTCAGTTTAAGCCGGGGAAGGACAGGCGCTTCAAAGGGGCGTGCTTCGGTAATTATTTTTTGATTGAAAGAAAGTTCTCCAGAAAAGTTCATCATTGTCTCCGCAAATAAAAAAACTTATTTTAACGGCTGCCATTAAATTATAATACAGGAAAAAGCAAAAGAACATTTTCTCGTGATTTCGTGGACGGAAGTAAGAAATATTTCAAATGTATCTGCCGGTGAAAAACCGCCATCCGATGGACAGCGGGAATATTTACGCCAGTTTTTCAATCATTTTATTCCATCCGGCTTTTTGGAGGCGGTGAAGCAGGACAGTCGCGCAGGAGGCGCGGATGCATTGGTCAAGTAAAAGGGCGCACCATGCGCCGACAAGGCCCCAGCCCATGACAAAAAGGAAGAATGCTGTCATGATAGGACGGAGAATCGTGATACTTACGAAAGCATACGCCGCAACAGAAGCGGTCTTTCCGCTGCCGCGCAGGATACCTGCGCAGGTGAGGGCATGTCCTGCCGGAAAATTCACGACAGCGCAGATAAGCATAGCGATGCCGCTCATAGCAAGCGCTTCGGGATCGGAAGAATAGAAGGAAAAGATTTCTTTTCTGAAAACGGCAGTGAGGGTGAATGCGACGATGGAACAGATAAAGGTCCATTTAATGCCTGCCCGTTTAAACGCGTGCCATTCGGTTTCCGATTTTTTGCCGATGGACTGCCCTGCGGTGACCATGCTCGCTTTGCCGAAGCCTATGATGTAGTCCCAGTAAATATCGGCAATATTCATACAGATACTGTGGACGGCAAAGGGAATCGTGCCAAGGCTTGCCGCCATGCGGGTGAAAAGAACCATGCCTATACGCTCAAAGCCTTGTTCACTGAAGACAGAAAGGAAAATAGGTGTGACTTTTTTGAAATACGCTTGATCCGGAATGAAAGAACCGCCTTCAAGAAGGTGATCTTTTTTCATAAGATAAATCGTCCAGCACAGACTGAAAATGGTGCTTATGACTGTACCGATTGCCGCGCCGGCGACACCCATGGCAGGAATCGGCCACATGCCGAAGATCAGGATGAAATTCATGATGACATTCACGAGATTTCCCAGAATATTTGTCTTCATGATGATTGCCGTCTGGCCGAAGCCGAGCTGGACTGCCTGGAAAAAGAGGGTGAATGAAGAAATAAAAATGGAAAGCAGCGCAATATTTCCATAAGCGAGAGCTTCCGCCATATATTCTGTCTTTGCGCCCATAAGGTAGAAAATATCTTCAAGGAACAGATAGAAGATACTATGGATGAACAGAAGGACGATGGCTCCGATGAAAATAGATTTCTTCAGAATATCGGAGGCGTTCGTCCTGTCATTCCGTCCGGCGTCCCGGGAAACGAGAAGCGTCACAGAGGAAGCAAGAGAGCGGGTAAAGCAGAGAATAACGAGCCGCGGCTGGAGGAAAATACTGACCGCCGCAATGGAAACAGCCCCTAAGGTGCCGACCATGATTAAATCCGCGGAAGCGAGGAGAATCATGAAAAGACCTTCCAGCGCCGCAGGCAATGCGATCTTTAAATATTTTTTATCGTAATTCCGGATCATATATGCCCCATGATTAAATATTTTTAAAATTGTCGATTTAATATATGTACATTTTACTCCTTTTGTTCAGTATTTGCAATTGATAGAATACTTTTCTCCAGAAAAACTAAAGAAGCGGTAAAAAAATATATCCTTATACTTATGGGATGCTAACCGGGATGGGTATGAAAAAAGAGAAGAAATAAAATCTATATTGACAAAATTCGAAAAAGAAGATAGTCTTATGGCACAAACAGTATTATAACAGTTATGAAGGAGTACCTTATGAATCATGGAGAATCAACCGTTATTGAAACGGTCAATGCGGCAAAACCAAATTTTAAGAAAGAAAAACTGCTGAACGCTATGAAGTACCGCTATGCGACAAAAAGATTCAGCGAAAAAACTATTCCGCCGGAAGACTTTGAAGTGCTTTTGGAAACGGCCCGTCTGGCTCCGACTTCTTTCGGACTGGAAACGTGGAAAATACTTGTCATTCAGGACAAAACGCTTCGTGAAGAAATGAAGGAATTCGGATGGGGCATTAAGGACAAACTGGATGCCAGCCATTTCGTGGTATTCCTGGCACGGAAAAAAGCAGATATCACTTTCGGCTCAGATTACATCAGGCATATGCTGAAAGACGTCCACCAGGTACCTGATGAAGTCTATGAATTTTACAGAAACGCTTACGGTAATTTCTCAGAAAATGATTTCAAAACGCTGGAAAGCGAACGGAGCGCTTTTGACTGGGCGGGGAAACAGGCGTACATCGTCATGGCACATATGATGGTCGTGGCAGCGCTCATGGGAATTGATTCGTGCCCTTTGGAAGGATTTATACCCAAGGAGATGGATAGGCTTTTGGGAGAAGAGCACGGCCTTTTCGATACGGAACATTTCGGGATCGCCGTGATGGCAGCTTTCGGATACCGCGGAGAAGATGTTCATCGGAATAAGACCCGCCGTCCGCTCAGCGAATCAGTTCTTTGGAAGTAATATCAGTATGCTTTAGATCACTGTGGATTCATAGAGTCCGGCGGTCTTTCTACCGGAATGAAAGAAATATAGCAGTGCCCTTGTCTTTTAAATTTTGTCAGGACTCATATTCGTGCATCAAAAAAGAGCAGATTTTCAAAAGTCTGCTCCTTTTACGTGGGATCATTCCAGGAAAGGGACGACGGCGCTGCCGTGGGGGATGATATTGATGGTGTAGTCCGTCTTACCTTCTTTCTCTAATTGTTTCTTTGCCAGTTCCCAGGCTTCCTGTACGGTGTCGACGGGGATCTGCGGCGTTTTTTTCCGGATGATGTCGAAATTTTCCGGTTTTGTTACGAAGTAGATAGTATGGGTCGTAGCGGTGATGAGGTTTTCAAAAGCGACAAAGAAGGGGATAGTAAAGCATTTACGGAGAGCTTTTTCCATGTCTTCCAGATTATCGTATTTGAAACTGTCCAGGTAGGCCGGCGGTTCCATGATGTCATCCGCTTCGATCATAGTGATGATGATGCCGCCCTTTTTTGTTGCCATGTCGGATGACGTGTAGCACTTCGTTCCCTGGTAAAGATTGGTGTCTTTCGGGTAGCCTCCCGCGCTGACGATGGTCACGTCGGCTTTCTGTTTCATGGGAACTTTCTGCATACGGTATGTTTCTTTTGCGCCTGCCGCCCATGCTTCATAGGAGTCTCCGCCGACCATGCCCGACACTTCGCCGTCAGCATTGATAAGGGAATGGACGAGGAAACAGGGGTGGAGCATGTCGCAGCCTTCCTGCATATCTTCGCTGACCGGATTTCCTTCGGTTTTAAGGACATGGGAATCGGGATTCAGGCCGGAGCCGACTTCGTCGCCCAGGGCGTGGCAGTGGTTCTGCTGGATGGTATCCCACCCTGCTACGCCGGGAAGGACAAGTTTGCGTCCGCCGCCGAAGCCTGCCATGTCATGGATGGAAAGAGCGTTCAGGAGAATGACTTTGTCCGCTTCCGCGACGCGTTTATTCAGCCATACTTCCGTGCCGCGGGTGGTCACGCCCATATGGGTGAGCATGTTTTTATCCCGGCAGTCATGCTGGTACATGGTAATGCGTCGCGCCACTTCTTCTCCCACACATTCGATGTTTTCCGCTTCGCTGTGCGCCCTGTGGGTACCCTGGGCGAAAACGATGAAAATGTCTTCATCAGGAATTCCTGCGAGGTTCAGTTCATTGACCACATGGACGGTGAAATCGCGGGCATGGTTCCACGCGCGGGTGATGTCGGCGATGATAAGGCAGACCTTGTCGCCCTTTTGTACTTTTTCGGCAAGCGGCGCGGAGCCGATGGGGCGGCGCATACATTCGACAGTCGCTTCTTTAATGTCGCAGGCAGCTGTCGGTACACCTTCCAATACGTCGGATACATGCTCTTCAGGGAGCATGACCGTCTGGAACCCGCGGCCGAAAGGAAGTTTGTATTCTTTTAAAGCCATAATGAATCTCCTTTATTAAACCATATTTTTACAGCAAATTTATGACGGAATGATGAGCGCCATGAATTTCAGGTCGCCGTCTCCCGTATTTTCAAGTCCGTGGCAGTGGCCATCGGCGCAGTATGTCGTATCACCCGCATGGACTTCATAGGTCTTTCCGTCGTCGGTGTAAAGACCTGTTCCGGAAAGGATGTAGTAGGACTCTGCATTTCTGCTATGCCGGTGGATGCCAAGCGAAGCGCCTTCAGGAATGGTGATTTCCGCATACATTTGAATTTTTTCATTTTTCTGTTCATCGGTCAGAAGCGGCTGGAGAGTCACTTCGCCTTTTCCTCCAAAAGCGTTTTTGCGGATGATCGGTTCAAGCATGGCAGTTCTCCTTTTTGCAATGCTAAGTTTCTTTTATTATATGACAGAATGTCTTATAAAAACATATATTATAAAAAGAAATCCGGGAGGACCGGGGCTGCCGCGGAAAATATGGCGCTTATCGCTTTGGAAATGGGAATCGGCAGTTTGTGGAACGGTAATATTTTCTTTGCTTATGATGAATTGAAAAACTGGCTGGATGCGGGGGAAATGGTGCTTGCCATAAGTTTCGGCTATCCGGCGCATTATCCCTCTCCGCTGCACCGGAAAAAAGAGGAAGATGTCATAGAGATCCGTCGATAAGGCAGGTCGGCAGGGAGATATATTCTCTGCGAACCGTCCATGGGTCACTTGCAGTATAAATCACATTTGTTTATAATAAAACGCATATGTGGAAAAAATATGTAATAGGAAAAAGGAAGTTGGAAAAGTGATACATGAAATAGCGGCGCGCCGAAGTACACGGCATTTTATAAAAAAGAACATTCCAGAGGAAGATCTGCATGCTCTTTTGGAAGCGGCGTCATGGGCGCCGTCGGAGCATAATGAGCAGCCCTGGCGCTTTGTGGTCGTCCGCGGAGACGCGCGGAAGGAAGCGGTTCGCGCTTTGAAGGAAGGTATCAAAAGGAATCGGAGCGATAAAGCGGCCATTTTCGGAAAAGGGTATGAGAAATATATCCCCGCCGCGATTTATACGGCCCGCGTACTGGAACAGGCGCCAGTCATCGTCTTCTTTATCAACAGCAAGGGGAAGGACTACTACGGCGAATTTCCCATAGACGAGCATCTGATGGAAATGGCGGACATCCAGTCAGTGAGCGCGGCGATCCAGAATATGTGCCTGGAAGCGACGGCGAGGAATATTGGGACGCTGTGGACCTGCAATATTTTCTTCGCTTATGACGAACTGAAAAAATGGCTGAATGTGGAAGGGGAAATGGTGGCGGCCATCGCTCTGGGGTACACAGACAGAGAAATCCAACCGCTCCCGCGGAAACCGCTTTCCGAAACGGTGACCTACCGCGGTGAATATCCGAAGGAAGAATAAAACAGCGGCCATATGTCATGCCTGTGAAGCATCTCGAAAGGGGGGCTTTTTTTGCGCTGAAACTGGGAAATGTTTTTAGGACGGTATCGGAAAATGAATTTATGAAAATAGTGAAAAATAAAAAACTTGCAACAGAATAAAATAAAAAAAGAATGAATATTCCTTTTTGGGAATTTCCATTCTTTTTTGTTGAAACGAGAATGCAACGGTGTTCTTTCTTTTGGAAATATGTGCAGGTCAATATTTCGTTTCTTCCCACTGGGGACCGTACTTATTGTCCGGGACAGATGGTTTTACTGTAAGGTAAAGGAAGAAAAGGTTGATGAGCGGTATATAAGATAAAAGGGCATACCAGCCGGAGTAGCCTATATCGTGGAGGCGGCGGACGGAGAGCGCAAAGTTCATGTAGATCAGAGCCAAAGCTACGGGAGTTGTGATTAAGTTAGAGCGTATTCCCGGCAGTATGAAGAATAAGATAATAGAGGCGATGTTGAGCGCAAGGCCGACAAGGATGTAAATGCACAAACCGATGAGCCAATATTCCTTTCTTGTACTGCGTCCTTTGAGAGAGAGCCAGTGGGATCTTAGTCGTTTTACTCCTGCACTGAAGGTGAGATGTTTTGGTGCCTGTTCTTTTTGCGCAAAGAGAGTGTTTTCATTTGAGTTCGTCATAATTTCTCCTTTTCATGGATTTTAAATTATTATGGATCGGATATTGCTTATATAGAGGAAAGTCTTGTCATAGGATATTTTTATAATATCACTTTATTTTTTTGTTTCTTCCCACTGGGGGCCGTATTTATTGTCGCGGTCAGAAGCAATGGTAGTGATAAAGAGAAGAAAACAGCCGCATGCCAAAGAAAATACAAAGAGGGGGAAATAAGGAATCCAGGAAATGAGGTAAAAGGGAATCAGCCATTTTCCTGAACGGCCGATGTCGTGGAATCGTCTTGTATATGCGGCACAGAAAATATAGGAATTGACTATGGATGTAGCAACCAATACAATCAGGCCGTCATAAGGGATGGGATCGAAAAAGAAGAATAAAATAGAACTGAAGATTATATTGAAAAGAAAAAGTCCGAGAAAAATGATAGGAAAGGCGTACCAGAATTCTTTCCGTGTGGTTCGTCCGTGGAAAGAATACCAGTGGGAAAGAAATCGTTTGTTGGCGCCTATGAAGGTAAGCGTTTTCTTTTCTGTGGGGACAGCGTTTGCTGCCGTGGGAACTTGCGCTGTTGCTGGGGATGTATCTGACACAGGTTCCGTCGGCAAGGCTGTTATGTCGATGTGTATTTCGTCATTGTAGGCTTTCCTTTTTTCCGCATCGGATAAAATGGCGTATGCTTTTTCCAACTCGGCTATATTCATTTTTGCCGCCATCTTCAAAAAATAATCTTCTTCTTCCGTTTTGTTCAGATCGGTTTTGTATTCTTCCAAAAGGCGGATATAAGAAGCGTGTATTTCCCGGCAGGAGGCATTCGGACGAACATTTAATAAGTCATAATAGTTTTTATTATCCATAATCATTCCTCAGTTATTAATAGTAATAGTATTTATTCTGATGAGAAAATTGAGGTATTTGCAGCGGCCGGTTTTAGATTGGATAGCAAAAAGAACAGAAAAGATCCGCCGGGAAACGGTTCTATTCTTTTCGTCAGGCAGATTTGTTGAAGCCTTTGCCGCGAAGTTTCTTTTCCCACCGGTCGAAGAGGAAGGTGAGGAGTATGGCCAGTCCCCAGTAGGCGATGGCGTCCGCGATGTACGGTTCCATGCGCCGATTGTAGAGGGCGGAGAAGATATCCGCTTTGGCGAACATGTCTACGACTTTGACTGTGAAGACGAGGGCGAGGAGTTTGATGGTTTTCAGATAGTATGTGAAGAAGGCGGGAAGCGCCACGACGAAGGCCTGGGGAAGGACGATTCTTGTGAAAGCGCGGAAAGAGGTCATGCCCATGGCGACGGCTGCTTCATACTGGCCGTGGTCTACGGAGCGGAGAGCGCCGCGGATATTTTCCGACTGGTAGGCGGTGTTATATAAAATGAAGCAAAGGTAGACGCTCCAGTAGGGGCTTACGTCAAAAGGCTTTACTTCCGTTCCCGTGAAAGCGCTGAATACGGGCGCAAGAAGGTAGGGGAGGGAGTAGTATACGATGAAGAGCTGGACGATGCCTGGCACGGCGCGGAAGAAGGAAACAAATACGGCAAAGAAAATGTTGATAAACATATTGTTTCCCAAACGGAGCACAGCGATAAAAGAGCCGAAGAGGATGCCGAAGAAAATACTGACGAATGCCATGAAAAGGGTATTCGGTACGGCGCCTGCTATGAAGAGGAGCGCGTCGGGAAGGACTTTAAAATCGATCATGCAGTCCTCCTTATTTCTTTATGGCCCTGTTTCTGGAAGAGCCAGAATGCCGCTTCGATGGCAATGACGATGGCCCAGTAGATCAGGGCGACGGCGGTGTATGTTTCCAGACGGTGCTGGCCGAAGGCGGCGTTGATGATAAGATTGGCACGGCCCATAAGGTCGATGACGCCGATGAAGAACATGATGGACGTGTCTTTCAGTATATTGACGGATTCGCTCACCAATCCGGGAATGGCGACAGGGAGTGCCTGGGGAGCGATGATGCTGAAAACGCGCCGAACTGGAGAAAGTCCGAAAATGATGGCTGCTTCATGCTGTCCCCTGTCGACAGAGAGGTAAGCAGGGCGGAGTATTTCCGAAATAACGGGGGCGTAGTGGAAAGTAAGGGAGACCAGCACATACACGGTGAGCGGCCAGCCGTCGGGGGTGATGCCGAGTCCCCGTATGATGGCGGGAAGGCAGAAATAGACAAGGTAAAGATCGAGGATAAACGGCATGCTCCTGTTATAAGAGAGCCATATATCGCAGAAAGGCGCCAGCACGGGCACACGGGCAATCCTGATGACGGCGATGATCGTGCCGAAGAAGAGGCAGAGCAGGATGGACGCGATGATGACTTCCACCGTGAAAGGAAGGGCGGAGATCAGCCGGGGAAATACGCCTATGAAAAAAGAGGGGTCAAAAGTAAGCATGGAATCATTCCTTTATAAAACAAGCGGGACGGGGAGAGTTACGCCTCTTCCCTTTTCAGCATGCGCCGGAGAAAGGCGCGGGTCTGCTCCTCTTTCGGATGGGAGAAGAATTCTTTCGGATGTCCTTCTTCCACAATGAGGCCGTCCGACATGAATACGGCTTTTGTGGATATATCCTGAGCGAAATGCATTTCATGGGTGACGATGATCATGGTGATGCCGAGGGTCGCGACGGAGGCGATGGTATCCAGAACCTCTCCTACGAGTTCGGGATCGAGCGCCGAAGTGGGTTCGTCAAAGAGGATGACATCGGGCTTCGGTGCAAGAGCTCTGGCGATTCCCACGCGCTGCTGCATGCCGCCGGAAAGTTCCGACGGATACATGTGGGCGTAGTCTGTCATGCGGACGCGGGAGAGTTCTTCCATGGCGATCTCTTCCGCTTCTTTTTTTGTTTTTCCGTAACCGTAAATCAGCCCTTCCGTGATGTTTTCAAGGACATTCTTGTTGCGGAACAGATTGAACTGCTGGAAGACCATGGTGGATTTCCGCCGGAGTTTCTGTACTTCCGTTTTGGAAATATGGGAAAAGTCCACAGACACGTCGTCAATGGAAAGACGGCCGGCGTCGGGTTTTTCCAGATAATTGAAGCACCGGAGAAGCGTTGTCTTTCCCGTGCCTGACGGGCCGAGAATGGAAATAACATCGCCTTTTTCTACGGTGAGATTGATATCTTTTAATATTGTGTTTTTACCAAATGATTTCTTGATATGTTCTGCAGTGAGTATGCGGGACATGGCAGCCTTCTTTCCGTAAAACCGCGAAAATAAAAAAACGTCCCTGCGCAAAGGGACGGTAAATTCCGTGTTCCACCCAATTTCGTTTCCACGTTGCCGGAGAAACCTTGGAAAGTCGTATGACTTAAGCGCTGTATCGGGCGCGCCCGGTTTTCTTACTCGGGAAATTTTCTTTTCGGAAAACCGCTCGGAGAGGCACTTCAGAAAAATCACCGTACCCGTTTCCATCATCAGGGCTTTCTGAAACGGTTCTGTTTCCCTACTTTCTCCCGTCATCGCGCAGTTAAGGAATATGAAACACTATAACATAAAATTTCGGCAGGCGCAAATATCAGAAGGACGTGACAGGTCTTCCTATTCCGTCACAAACGGCTGCTGTCGATTTCATTTTTCAGGTATTCAAAAACTTTTTCCACAGGAGAATCGTTGGGAATGTTTTCCTTTGCACCCTCTGCGGCAGCATGGAGACGGATTTTTCCGGCAGCGTTGTACTCCGTCGCGGAAAGGGTCATCACTTTTTTGTAGGCCATATTTATTCTTACTCGATAAATGATTTGGGATAAATCCTTTTCCTGATCGGGAAGCGTCACGGCAAGCCAGAGGTCGGCATAGCCGTTTTTGTAACGGAGAGAGTTTGTATCAATGGAGAAAGCTGTGCCTCTGTTGTCTTTGTAAAGCTGTTTCCACTTCGCGTCAGACGGGGGCAGGGGCGTTTCCACATAATGCCTGTACAGATTCTTTCCATAGGTGCCGGGCATGAGCTTGTTCCAGCCGTCGTCAGGATTTTCTTTCTTTTCCGCGTGGAGGACTTTTCCGTCTTTGTCACGGGTGACAAGCGCGGCGGTGCGCCAGGTGTTTTTCGAGGTGTCGAACTCCATGGTGGATACGACGGTGAAATCGGAGGATTCCAAACGCATGTCAAAGGAGGAGATGGCCTGCTCCTGACGGATGGAGTCGGTGTCGATCCATGAGGGCGAGCCGTCGGCGTTCTTTATCCAGTTTTCCCCGGAAACCTGCATACCCGCAAGGGCAAGGCAGAGTGTAAAAGCAAGAGGGGAAATTTTATTCATGGGACATCCTTTCCGTTAATCAGCATGCAGTTTTTTCAGAATCCGCAGGTCTTCTTTCGTGAGGAGGGGCGTGTAGGGCTTTCCCAGGTAGAGGGAGGCCGTCTGCACGAGGGTGCGGATGTAGGGGCAGGGAATATGCATCAGCTCCGCCAGATCAAGGACAGGGCCGAGGCCGCAGGGCAGGTCTTCCGTGAAGTAGCGGTACTCCGTAGAGGACGGGCCTTTTACGGCGCGGTAGGAAGGATTTTCTTTCAAAGTCTCTTTCAGCGTATTTTTCTTTTCGGGCCAGAAAGAGTTAAGCACTTCCAGCAGGGGAGACAGGCGGATGCCCAGCGCTTTTCCCACGGCAAGGCGTTCTTCGTCGCAGTGTTCCATGAAGGAAATGACGCGGTCAGTCATGGGGGCACCGAAGAAATAGAAATCTTCTTTGTTCTCTATACGGGTCACGTTAAAGAGAGAGGCGGTGACATGGATGACAGGGTTTGTTGCCGAAAGGGAAGTGGACGCGAAAGAAGCGGTTTTCACTACCCGCGGCGCAAGGCGATGAAGGAAGGCGCTGACAGCTTTATCATCACCGGCAGCGGAGTAAGCGATTTCTTCTTTGATTCCTTTGATGAGGATTTCAGAGCCGTCCTGCGAGAGCGCGGCGATAAAGGGCATATTGGCCGTTTCCCCGATGGTCAGAGGGGGTATATCCTGTCTTTTTGAAAGGGCGCGGTATGCTTTGAGGGCGCCCCAGCAGCCGTTGAAAAAAAGAATGGATTGATGCGCTTGCAGGTGGGGTGCGATTTCAGAAACAACCGTTTCGTGGTCTGCTGCCAGCGTGCAGACGAGAAGAATGTCGCCATAATGCACGGCAGTTTTCAGATCCGTCGTGCTTTCCAGTGAAAATGACCCGGTGCAGGCGCCGCTTGCTTTTACGGGAAATTGATTCCACTGTTTTGCCCGTTCTTCACGGCGGGTATAGATGAGGCTCGAAAGACCGAGCGTTTTGAGAAAGCAGGCGGCGGCGACGGCCGTATTGCCGGCTCCGATAATTGTTATTTTCATAAGGCTCTCCTTTATTTCTTATTTCATTATAAACGGGAGAAATATTTCTTCAAGCGGAGAATTGGTATAATAAGGAAATGGAGGCATATCATGGCGGGAATTTTGACGGATATGGAAAGCGCGGAAACTTTTAAGGCCTATGAGAGCTATCTCCTGGGACAGCCGGCAAAGGCGGGAACCGTTTTGCGGCAGGGCGCTTTTTTCTATATATGGAAAGAAAAATTTGAGACGGACGGCACTGTTTTGCAAACTTCTTACGGAACGGTGGTGACCACGCTGGATTCGGAAAGCAAAACTCTTTTCGCATGCCGTGAATTTTTGGGCGCCCGCCGCTTGCCGTCCGGTGTCACTGCGGCCCTGTCGGAGAAAGGAATATACATTTTTCCGGACGGACTTTGGACGCCTGGGGAAGACTTTGCGGAATGGAAACGGGAAATCGATTTCACGATGTACACGGTGACTGCCGAAGAAGCGGGAACGCTTTACGGCATCAGCGGAAAGACGGTGGCATCCGATTGTGAGAAGGGCGCCTTTAAAAAATCAGAAGCAAGAAGATCAGGAAAGAACTGGCTCATTACGAAACAGGCGGCCGCTCTTCGTTATGGCGGCAGTGAACCGGCTGCTCCCATGAATCCGCTTCCTCTCGTATTTAC
>OJNO01000253.1_pt1 | contig 32164 bp, 28 predicted proteins | sample 1597761 | NCBI WGS metagenome assembly OJNO01 (sample SAMN00265071, study PRJEB22529) | human gut metagenome
TTTCTATAAATTCTCTAAATTCTTCTTTAGTATAACTTCCATCTGTTGCTGTTAAACCTGGATATGTTTCAGATTCTAATCTAAAAGCAGCATAAGCAGTTTCCCAATTCTCATTATTAGTCCAAATATAGTTATCACTTAAATGAACTTGGAAGTTATTTAATTTGTACCAAGACATAGCTTCCATAAACTGCTCTAAATAATCCATTGTAAAGAATTTTCTTCCAACATCAAGCATAAATCCTCTATTTTCATATCTTGGGAAGTCTCTAACTATTCCTTTTTGAATAGTTTCTCCATTTTGCTTTAATATTTGAAGTATTGATCTAGTTGAGTAGAAAGCTCCTGTATTGTGAGTAGCTTCAACTTTTACGTACTCATCTACATACATGTAATATCCTTCTTCTCCAATACTCTTATCTTCACAATTTAAAGTAAAATAAAAATCTATGCACATGTATTAAATTTTTATCTAATTAAGATAATATATAAAATACATTGCATAGATTTTTCTATAAACTTATATAAATAATTTAATAATTAAATAATTGTACTAAATGGCATCTGAAAAAATAGAATATGAAGGAATATTATTATATATGATTTTATTTGATATAAAACAAAATGATGTTTCACGTGAAACTTTTATAGATAAAAGAGAAATACTGTGAAAGTATTACGAATGATGTACTAGATACTCATATATAATTAGAAGAAACAAGACGTACAAGCATTTAAAATTAGAATTATACTGATCACTTACATATTAAATAGGTAGAAACATATTATATTTATGATGGAGTAATGGTAAATTTCAATAAAACATGTTAAGAAAAACACTTTTAATAGAAAAATAAAACAAAGTTAAATAATAAAGAAGAACAAGTACCGCCTGTTTATAAACGGTACTTGTTCTTCTTTTTCAATATTATTGTATATGATTTTATTTCATATTTTAAATTATATCTTCATTGATATATAAGATACTTTCGATGTATATCACATAGCTTGTATATTACATAGCTTCTGGGGCTTCAATTCCAAGAAGATTTAATGCCTCAGCAATCGTATTCTTTGTGAGGTATGTGAGCATAACTCTTGCATTCTTGAGATCCCTATCATCAACGTTTATTCTTGTTGAATTGTAAAACTTGTTAAATGCCTGAGCAACATCAACGGCAAATCTTGCGACTATTGATGGTTCATATTTGTCTGCTGCATCCTTTATAACTGCAGGGAATCTGTTGATCTCCTTGAGAAGTTCAATTGCATCCTGCTCTGTTATGAGATCGTAGTTGACTGGTGCTGAAGAATCAAAGTTTTCATCCATGCGGACTACACTACAGCATCTTGCATGTGTATATTGAACGTAAGGACCTGTCTCTCCATCAAAGTTGAGAACTTTGTTCCAGCTAAATGATACATCCTTTATTCTCTGGTTGTATAAGTCATTGAAGAGAACTGCTCCTACACCGACTTTTTTAGCAACATCCTCTTTGTTAGGAAGATTAGGACTCTTTTCTGTGATTATCTCAAGACTTTTAGCAATGGCATCTTTGAGAATATCCTCTGCATATATGATATTTCCACTTCTAGTTGAAAGCTTGGCGCCCTCAAGACTAACAAGACCATAAGGTATATGTACAAGTTGATCCTTAGCCCATTCATTACCAAGTAACTCAACGACTTTGAAAACCTGTGCAAAATGAAGCTTCTGCTCCTGACCTGTGACATACAGGCATTTTGAAAAGTTATATGTATCTTTTCTGTAGAATATTGCCGCAAGATCACGAGTAGCATAAATAGAGCTTCCATCTTTCTTTGTTATGATACATGGAGCCATGTCATAATCTGAGAGGTCAACGATCATTGCACCTTCGCTCTCTTTGAGAAGTCCAGCAGCTTTAACTTTATCAACAACAGCCTGGCATTTATCTCTGTAGAAGCTCTCACCGAGATAATAGTCAAAATCCATTCCAAGAAGATTGTATGTTCTTTTGTATTCTACGAGACTGATATCCTTGAACCACTGCCATATGCTGAGTGCTTCTTCATCACCGTTCTCCATCTTATTGAACCATGCTCTTGCCTCATCGACAAGTTCTGGATTCTTGTCAGCTTCTTCGTGAAATTTTACATAGAGCTTCATGAGCTCGGCAATTCCATCTTTTTCTACAGCTTCCTTTGTACCCCACGCTTTGTAAGCAACAATAAGCTTACCAAACTGTGTACCCCAGTCACCAAGATGGTTTATTCTGACAACTTTATAACCTAATTTTGAGTATATCTTATAGAGAGAGTTTCCGATAATAGTTGTTCTGAGGTGCCCTACGTGGAAATTCTTTGCTACATTAGGAGATGAGTAATCTATGCAGATAGTCTGACCATCTCCAAGATCTGAGCATCCAAAGTTAACTGAGTTGGCAGCCTCTATCATAGTCTTTACAAATATATCTTTCTTTATATAGAAGTTGAGATATGCGCCAGCAACATCAATTTTTTCAATGAAATCAACGTCCCCGATTTGTTCTTTGATATCGGCAGCTATCATATTTGGAGCTTTTCTCATGACTTTGGCAAGTCTAAAACAAGGGAAAGCATAGTCGCCCATGTCAGGACGTGGTGGAATCTCTATAGATGCGATTATGTCTGAGGCATCTACTCCTTCTATATTTTTTGAAATAAGTTCTGCAATTTTTTCTTTCATAATACAATATCCTTTAATTATTTTATTTGAATGTAAGTTTATCACTAACAATAACGGTCTGTGATATAATATTACAATGGAAACGTAAATCTCACGTTTGTTCCGCTTACGATGTCACCGTCGATCTTGAATGTACCACCCAGCAGATAAATGATTTCGCTGATCTTGTGGAGACCGCTGTACCATGGACTGTTAGATGAGTAGTTGTTGTCAATTCCAACACCATTGTCATTAATATATACATCAATAAGTCTGCTGCTGAGATATATCTTGATATTGACCTTGTTCGCATTGGAGTGCATGAACACGTTGTTCATCAGCTCCTGTATTATAAGAACAAGATGTGTTGAGACTATATCAGGAATGTTGATGGCGTAGTCAGTACAATTGATGTCGTAAGAGATGCCACACTCAGGATGTTCATCTTTATAGTTCTGGAACAGTTTTTCTAGAAGAGTCCATACCGGTTCATCCGAATCAACTTCATTTACAAGAGAATTTGCTAATTCGTCGACCTGGTCTGCCAGCTTTGATGTCGATGTAGTCAGTTCCTCAAGAGTTACCTTGGCACGGTTAATATCTGATCTGATCAGCCAGGAGAGTACCTCTAGCTTGTGGGAATTGGCATCAAGCACATCAGTTATGTCAGACTGTATCTTTTCCGCAAGCATTTTCTTCTCGTGTTGTTGGAGTTTTAAAATATTTATTCCGTGGTTGATGTTGTCCTCCGGTTTATCTTCGGAATCTTCAGTTTCGGTGGTTTCTTCTTGGATGGTTGAAACTTCCTCGGTCACTTCAGATAAAAGATCGTCCAAATGTCTGTTTGATGTCGAGAGACTGGTTATTCGACGCTTTAACAGGTCGGTTTCCTCCTCCTCCTCTTTTATCTGGAGCTTTAATGTGGACTGGATATCCTGAAGTTCCTTCAGCTGCAGTTCTATCTGTGTTGCTTTCTCCTGCTGTGAAGTGGTATTTGCTGAAAATGGGGAGAAAACGTTATGACCAGTACTGGTTTTGAAGGAGTATACATCGAGAGTCTTGATCAACTGGTCGATCTTGGCTTTGAGTTCAAATTCTTCAGTTTTCAGTGACTGAACCTGTTCCAGTTTACTTATATATGAATCATTAAAAAAGTTGAGCAGATCCTGATTTGTGCTGCGGACGAGCTTCAGACTTTCTATAGATGAGTTATCCATGATATACTCCTTTCCCTGTATAATTTTTTATTGTAGTATACCAAAAACAGTGTGTCAACAAATGGTTATTGCTTATTTTTGCTTCTTTTCTCTGTATGCTACAAGTCTGTTGATTGGAGTACCCATGGCTGAGAACTTTGTCTCGTATTCTGTCATGATATTCCCCTCGTTATATGAGGAATTGTGAAGGTCGTAAGTGTAGTTTTCAAGTATCCATCCGGCTTCAGGTACCTGCTCAAGTGAGAAGTCAAATAACCCTCTGTTGTCAGTTTTAAAAATAACACGGCCTTCAGGTGCCAGAAACTGATCATATAATCCAAGAAAATGTGTGGATGTGAGACGTCTCTTGGCATGTCGGTCCTTGGGCCATGGATCTGAGAAATTCAGGTATATACGGTCTATCTCATCTTTGTCAAATACATCCGTTATATATTCTGCATCCATTCGTATAAAATAAAGGTTGTTCAAATCTAATTCCTGCTCTCGCTTTTCAATTGCGCGCACAAGGACGCTGGAGTATTTCTCTATTCCCAGATAGTTTATATCAGGATTTCTTTTGGCAAGCTCGATGATAAATTGCCCCTTGCCCATTCCTATCTCTATATGTATTGGGTTGTCGTTGCCGAATAGCTCGTGCCACTTGCCTTTCATCTCGGTTTCGTCTTTGATAACAAAGTCATTTGCTGCAATGGTTTCCCTTGAACCTTTAACATTTCTCAGTCTCATAATAATATATAATCTCCATATAATCGGTTTTTCTAATCTGAATGATATTAGAACATACCTTATTATAATAACATAGCAAAAAATGATATTCAAATTTTATTAAAATGTTATGCAAATACTTACAGATCAGGATTATAATAAAAGCTAGAGGCAGAATATAAAAAAATATAGAAAAAAATAAAAAAATGCTTGCATTATTAAATAAACTAATGTATACTCTAATCTGTTGTGATGGTTACGACATTGCAAACAACAAATACGGGCCGCTAGCTCATTTGGTAGAGCACCTGACTCTTAATCAGGGTGTGCGGGGTTCGAGCCCCCGGCGGCCCACTACAAGATGGATTGACTGCAATAAATTGCGGCTGATCCATTTTTTGTGCGATAAAATAAGCCGTCATGCAGATATCGTATTTACACGAATTCCTATATGACGGTTTATTTACATGTACAGATCATTATTTATACTCAATCATTTATACGCCTTCATTGTCAAATGCGGGGATAAAACTTTCGTCTGCTGTGTCACCTTCCTGAATAAATCCATTTTCAACGCCGATATCGATGGCATAATCCACAAGCTCATCGTATTCTTCAGGTGCGATTTTGTGTCCGAGTTCAGGAAAATCTTCCTCAATTCCCTCCATAGGAGTGTATTGGTTCATTATGCTTATGTAGATATCGTCGCCGTATGTGTTATACAGATAGGTTATGACTGATTTTGAGTCAGCGATGTGTCCCGGAAGCTGCAGATGGCGTACAATTACACCTTTTTGCATGATGCCATACTGATTGAAGTTTGTCTTTGCTCCACCGCACTGCCTGACCATCTCAGCTATGGATTGTTTGGCGTAGCTGGCATAATCAGGGGTGTTGCAGTATCTGGAGGCTATCTCAGGCGACATGAATTTGAAATCAGGAAGGTATACATCTATATATCCGTCCAGCATCAGGATCATATCGGCCGTTTCGTATCCACTGCAATTGTAGACAAATGGGAGATGGAAGTTTCTCTTGCGGGCCATATCTATGGCTGATACAATCTGGGGAATATAGTGGTCGGGTGTCACAAGATTGATATTGTTGGCACCCTTATCCATAAGTTCAAAAAATATGTTGCAAAGTCTTTCTATGGATATTTCTTTTCCTGCTCTGCCTCTGGAAATATCTTTGTTCTGGCAGAAACAGCATCCAAGAGCGCAACCGGAAAAAAATACGGCACCTGATCCATTTTCACCTGATATGCAAGGTTCTTCCCACATGTGAAGTGCAGCCCGTGATACCCTGACTTTTTCCCCAGTGTGACAGGCACCTGTGCTTCCATTTGTTCTGTTGACGCCGCATTTCCTCGGACAAAGTATGCATTTTTCAAGCATTTTTTCTATATCCATAGAAACCTCCATAATAACTACATATCTATTACAGTTTATCAGGATCGTAGCTGCTTATGAGATCAGCCATCTCCTGAAGGTCAGCATTTGCATTCATATCTTCTACATTTCCCTGATCCATGAGATCAGCCAGTTTGGGGTTGATAGGAAGTCTTATGGCATTGCCGATATAAAGCTCCTTCATGACTTCCTCAAGTCTGCTCTTTCCAAAGATGTAGTGTTTGTTACCACAATCTGGACATTCAAAATATGACATATTTTCGATCATTCCTATAACTGGAATGTTCATGCTGTCCGCCATGTGAACGGCCTTTCCGACTATGACTGAGACCAGATCCTGGGGAGTTGTGACGACCACGACGCCGTCTATAGGGATGGACTGGAATATTGTAAGCGGAACATCCCCGGTTCCAGGAGGACAGTCGATAAACATGTAGTCTACATCTCCCCATATGATATCTGAGTAGAATTGTTTTACTGTGCCGGCGATGATAGGACCTCTCCACAGAACAGGGGTTGTCTCGTCGTCAAGGAGAAGATTTACGGACATTATCTTGATTCCTGTCTTTGTCTCATCAGGGTAGAGATAATCTCCCTCTGCCTCGGGTGTTTTATTTACACCAAATGCCTTTGGTATGGATGGTCCTGTTATATCGGCATCAAGTATGGCTGTTTTAAATCCCATGCGCTGCATGAGAACAGCGAGCTGACAAGTGACTGATGATTTTCCAACGCCGCCTTTTCCACTTACAACAGCGATAATGTGCTTTATGTGTGAGTCTGGATGCGCATTTATGATAAGACTCTGTGGTTCTGTTCTGCTTGAACAGCTCTGACCACAGCTGCTGCAATTATGTGTACAATTTTCTGACATGATACTCTCCAATCTATCGCACAGATATGTATGTGCGATCTATGTTTTATGCGATGATACGCATTTGATTAATATATATCATTAAGAGAGTGCAAAGTCAACGAAGGCGGACACTATGAAATTTCTGAGGTGAGTTGAAATTGACGGGTGTCAAATATATAATCAGAGGCATAATAGTTGGTTGATATCATAAAAAGGAGCGTAAAAGATGGGAGTTTTGTCAAATATTGAACCTAATGAAGTGTTTCGTTTTTTTGAGGAGATATGCGGGATCCCACACGGATCGTCTGATACAAAGAGGATAAGTGATTATCTGGTGAAGTTTGCCACAGACAGAAATCTGAGATTTATACAGGACGGGAGCAACAATGTAATTATATTCAAGGATGGAACTGCGGGATATGAGAACAGCGCGTCTGTTATGCTGCAGGGACATATGGATATGGTATGTGAGAAGGATACGGACTGTGATATAGATTTTGAACATGATGGACTGAGACTGGTGTTTGAGGACGGAGTGATATCCGCCGACGGAACCACTCTTGGTGGAGATGATGGGATAGCTGTGGCATTTGCGCTGGCTATACTGGATGCCGATGATATACCACATCCGCCACTTGAGTGTGTATTTACGGTTGATGAGGAGATAGGAATGCTGGGAGCTGCGGCGATTGATTGCAGTCCACTTAAGTCACGGATCATGCTCAATCTGGATTCGGAGGATGAGGGGTATCTGCTGGTGTCATGTGCCGGAGGTGCGTGCGCTACGTGCCATATTCCGGTTGAGTATGAGAATGCAAAAGATGATCATTCAGTTGTGAAAATTATTGTAGAGGGTCTTACCGGTGGACATTCCGGCGTAGAGATCATAAAACAGAGGGCAAATGCCGACAAGCAGCTTGCAAGACTTCTATATAATATAGGAAGGGATGTTCCATATAGACTGATATCTATACAGGGCGGTCTTAAGGACAATGCAATACCTAATAAGGCGGAGGCATATGTGGGTATTGATCCGGAGAATGTGGATAACTTTGTAAAATCTGCGGAAAAGAATGAGAAGATTCTGAGGCATGAATTTGGAAATACTGATCCAGAGCTTGTAGTGAAAGTAGAAACGGATCTGTCAGATGATCTGGGTTCATATAATAACGCGGATGATGTGCAGAACGATATGTATGGTAGAATCATGATCAACAGAGTTATGACAGAAAAGTCATCGGATATAGTTATCAGGAGTCTTATGATGATGCCAAATGGAATTCAGAAGATGAGCAATGATATAGAAGGGCTTGTGCAGACATCGCTGAATCTTGGAATATTGAAGACAACTGAGGATGAGGTCACAGCAAGCTTTTCAGTAAGAAGCAGTGTACAGTCTGAAAAGGAAAATCTGATAGATCAGCTCCGATGTGTATCAGTCTCGGCTGGTGGAAATCTGGATGTGCAGGGAGATTATCCTGCATGGGAGTACAGACATGATTCTCCTCTCAGAGATATTATGGTGGATGTGTTTGAAGAGCAGTATGGAAGAAAGCCTGTTATACAGGCACTTCACGCCGGGGTGGAGTGTGGTCTTTTTGCCGGTAAGCTGCCTGGTCTGGACTGCGTATCATTTGGCCCGGATATGAAAAATATCCATACCAGCAGAGAGTCTATGGATGTTGCCAGTGTACAGAGAACATGGAGGTATACACTTGGTATACTTGAGAAATTGAAGTAATTGACAGCAATATAATTTCAATAAGGAGAAGAATGATGGAAAAGGTAAAAGGATTCTTGAAGAAGAAGGACATTGTGTTCAGTGTCAAGAGATACGGAATAGATGCCCTGGGTGCCATGGCACAGGGATTGTTCTGCACTCTGCTGATCGGAACTATACTGAACACACTTGGCAATCAGTTTGGTGTAGGATTTCTCAAAGCGGTTGTTGCGACCGTGAATGGAACGGATTATACAGTTGGAGGTCTCGCATCTGCTATGGCAGGACCTGCGATGGCGGTGGCTATAGGATATGCACTTAATGCCCCACAGCTTGTATTGTTCTCACTGATAACAGTTGGATTTGCGGCAAATGCCCTGGGCGGCGCAGGTGGTCCTCTGGCAGTTTATTTTATTGCGGTTATCGCAACTGAGCTTGGAAAGGTTGTCTCAAAGGAGACAAAGATAGATATACTGGTGACACCTCTGGTGACCATCGGAAGTGGTGTGGCTGTGTCTGCTCTTCTTGCACCTACACTTGGTGCCATAGCCATGAAGGTCGGAGATCTCATCATGCTAGCTACAAACCTTCAGCCGTTCTGGATGGGTATTGCGGTATCAGTTCTCGTCGGTGTGGCGCTTACACTTCCGATATCATCCGCTGCGATATGCGCGGCATTTGGACTTACAGGACTGGCAGGCGGTGCTGCTGTGGCAGGATGCTGTGCACAGATGGTGGGCTTTGCGGTTATGTCATTCAGAGAGAATAAGTGGGGCGGACTGGTTTCACAGGGAATAGGAACATCCATGCTCCAGATGGGCAACATCATAAAGAACCCAAGAATCTGGATCGCACCTATAGTTACATCTGCGATCACAGGCCCTCTTGCAACATGTCTGTTCAAGCTTCAGATGAACGGAACTCCTGTATCATCAGGTATGGGTACATGTGGTCTGGTTGGACAGATCGGAGTGTACACAGGATGGATGAATGATATCGAGGCGGGAACCAAGTCAGCAGTTACAGCTATAGACTGGATTGGACTTATACTTATCTCATTTGTACTTCCTGCAGTTCTCTGTCCACTCATCAATATGGTGGTGAGAAAACTCGGCTGGGTTAAGGATGGAGATATGACTTTATCATAAATACTGGCTGAAATCCGGTGGATAAAATTATCTCCATCAGACAGAAGATAACAGAAAAAGATAAATATGGTGGGCTGAAGATTATAGAAAAATCCATGCATAGATATTGGATTAAAGAGGTCTGTGTACTTGATAAAATAGTACACAGATTTTTATTTTATAGAGTTATAAGGATAGGTTACAGACATGTTGACACTGCACAGGCTATGGTGCCAGCAGCGGATTCCCTGTATATGGTGGACGCATATAAAATCCAGTAAAATCAAGGTCTGCAACCACCGGTTGCGAGATCTGCAACTACAATTAGCTTGAATGACACCGGCATTTTCTTATAATGAAGTCATTGCAAAATTAAACATTCAGGAGGAAATGAGTATTATGAAAAAGGGAACAAGCTATATTGTAGTTGCAGCAATGGTGATGGGATTGATACTGACGGGTTGTGGTGGAAGTGACAATTCTGACACTACAGCAGCCAGCGCTACGACAGAGTCTGTGACAGAAGTAGCAACAGAGGAGCAGGATACTGAGATCCAGGACACAGCGGATGATACTGAGGATAGTTCGGTCGCCATTGATGAGGAGGACACAGCGGAAGATACAGAGGACAGTGAAGAGGCAGAGGCTGATCCTTCAATAGTAGGTGTATACACCAAGAATGGTTATGAGAATTCGTATTTTGGATTTAAGATCAACCTTGAAGGAAGCTATGGAATTCAGACAAGAGGTTCATTACTGTCTGCTACCGATATCTCTGAGGTTGTGGAGGATTCCAATAGCAATGAGACTGTGCAGAGGGCATTGGATAATCTGGATAATAGCTTTACGGTAGGAAACGATTATGCATTCTGTGCAAATGATGGTACACACTATATTCTGCTCAAAATAAAGTCCCCTAAGGGTGGCGGAAATTACGGTTATGATGTGTGGGCTGATGAGGAGACAGTAGCAAAGGCAACTGTTGCTCAGATGGATACTGTTGTTACATCTACAGCAAGTAGAATTGGTGCTGAAGCAAGCAATATCGAGACTGGTTATTCCAAGTGTACAGTATTTGGTGAAGAGCATTACATATGTACAGCAACGGCTGATATGTCCGGAACAGAGTACTCTCTGACAAATGTAATAGTAAGATCAGATGACGGAAAGTACGCGATGACAATAGCCATAGAGACTCTTGGAGACAGAAATTATCAGGATATTCTGGATAACATGTTCAGTCCATTATAAATTTTAGAACTTTACTTTTTTAAGAACAGAAAGTATAATACACATCGAAAGCGAGTGGCAAAGATTGCGTAAATCCAGTTTTGTCACTCGCTTTTTATGTGTATATAAAAAATTTTCTAGTGTGTAGCTTTTCAGCGTAAGTCCAACTAACTTAGGCGGTCAGGCAGATGTATCACTGATATGGTGGGCATTCCCGATCACGGGGATCGTGTCGTGCGTGGTGGGAACGATGCTGCTTAGAAGGAAAATTTGTAATATTGAAATATTTAAGTGCAAATGATATAACTACTTCTGCCCTGCGCCTTTCATCATTGACTTAAATGTCAGCAGGAATGTCGCGCCGCAGGAGAAGGCGGATACTATGTCGCTGATAGGCTCGGCGTAGTAAATGCTCATGACTGAGTGTGTGCAGTATGGCAGGATGATCGCGAGTGGGATTATCAGTATGACCTTTCTCAGCAGTGCAAATATAAGGGATTTGCCTGCCTGACCCATGGATATGAAGGACTGCTGACATCCGTTCTGTATGCCAAAGAACATCATTCCGAATATGTATATCGGAAGAACCTTTGCACAGAGTGCTTTGAGGGATTCATCCGAGGTAAATATTCCGGCAGCCATAGACGGGAACAGGAATGCTGCGCCGGCCAGGACAAATGACACTATGATGGACATGGTTATCAGTATGGTACATGTCTTCTTCACTCTGGCTACATTGCCCTTGCCGTAGTTGTAGCTGATGATGGGCTGGACTCCCTGTGAGAAGCCGCTCATCGGGATAAATATAATCTGCATGATACTCTGAAGTATGGTGAACGATCCCACGTACAGGTCATCGCCGTACTTCTGGAGTCCATGTGTGAACACGATGGTTATAAGGCTCTCCGTGACCTGCATGATAAATGGTGACACACCGAGAGCTGCGATGGACAGTATCAATTTGCCCTGCGGGCGCATCATCTGCGCTGATATGCGAAGACTAGCCTTGTCGGATGTCAGAAATCTGATAACCCATGCCGCGCTTATCGCTTGGGATATGACGGTTGCTATGGCCGCACCCTTGATTCCGAGGTTCAGTGCAAATATGAATATCGGATCGAGAATGATGTTGCATATCGCACCTATGAGTACTGAAGCCATGGCTGTCTTTGCCTGCCCCTGGGCTGTGATAAATGTGTTCAGTCCGGTGGTGATCATGACAAATATAGTGCCTATAAGGTAAATGCTCAGATAGTCATCGGCATGTGGATAGGTGGCATCGCTGGCACCGAAGAAATACAGAAGCGGCTTCTTCAATGTGTAGATGACAGCCATAACAATAACTGTAAATATGATGAGCAGGGTTACGCCATTTGACAGGATGCGCTGTGCCTTGTCCCTGTCGCCTTTACCAAGAGCAATGGAAGCCAGAGGTGCTCCGCCCGCGCCCACGAACACGCTGAATGCACTTACAAGGGTGATGATCGGGAGACACAGTCCGATTCCTGTGAGGGATGCTGCGCCTATCTCCGGGATATGTCCTATGTATATTCTGTCCACTATGTTGTATAAGAGATTGATGAGCTGCGCCACAAATGTCGGAATGCCCATGGAGAGCATAAGTTTAAATATCGGCGCCGTGCCCATCCTCTCTTCGGAATTTGAAGAAATTGTACTTGTGTTCATAACTACTCCTTAATGTTGATAACTTTATAAAATCTGCTGAAAACTTCGTCGCTCATCATGGGGACGGAGATACCTGTCCCCTCCGTCCCCTAGGATATTTCAGTTGGGTGAAGTAGTCAATCAGGAAATAATTAAGAAAGTATAAAATAAATGATAAGTGGAAAAAGTCCAGTAAATATGCGGCAAACAGTAAAAAACAAGTGAAAATATGGCAGAAACTTGAAAATTTAATCTTGACAAATTTACTAGGAAAGCGCATTATGGTTACAAATATAAGATAAACCGTTGATCAAGAGGAGTAGCGGCATATAACATGTTCAGAGAGTTGCAGGTGGTGTGATTGCAGCGATGGGAGTGCAGGTGAATGGACTTGTGAGGGCAAACCGAAAGATTTGAGATTCAAGTAGGGGAGACGGAGACCTACCGTTATAGAAGGTACATATATGATTGTATATGGTCGAGGGCATCGATATATATAAATATATATAAATTATTTATATATATTTTTTTTATTTATTGATGAAATTAGGTGGCACCGCAGGAGATTAGATTTCTTGTCCTAATGTTTGTAGGATAAGGAATTTTTTTTATGTCCTGTGGTGCTTTTTTAGTTTGCAGAAAGACATGTGACATTTGATAGATCCTTTGACGATAGCCTGATAGACATATATGAAAGAGATGAGCACAGGGAAATTTATTGAATGCATGATAGTGTTCAAAAACAAGGAGGATGAGACATGATAAGACCAGAACTTAGCGAGGCAAAGAAATATGCGGCGGGCGGATACAGGATGGTTCCGGTGTGCTGCGAGATGTTATCGGATGTGATTACACCTATCAACTTACTCAGAAAGCTGAAAGCGGCGAATGAGCACTGTTACATACTTGAGAGCGTGGAGAATCAGGAGTTGTGGGGACGGTACACATTTCTTGGTTACAATCCAAAGCTTGATGTCACATGCATGAATGGGCACATACAGCTCAAGGATATAGATGGAAATGTGATAAAGGAAGCGGACGATATTCATCCTGAGGTATTCATCAGAGAGATACTCAAGGATTACAGGAGTCCGAAGATAGAAGGATTTCCAACGTTTACAGGAGGTTTTGTCGGTTACTTCTCATATGATTACATAAAGTACAGTGAGAAGAAGCTTGTGATCGATGCCGAGGATGATGAAGGGTTTCAGGATCTGGATCTGATGTTATTTGACAAGGTCATTGCATTTGACAATTTCAAGTCAAAGCTGATCCTCATTGCAAATGCTGACACATCCGATATAGAAGCCGGATATGCAAATGCACTTGCTGATATAGAAGATATGAAGAAGCTCATCCTCGATGGAGAGATGGCGGAGATAGAGCCGGTTAAGATGAAGAGTGATTTCAAGCCGCTGTTTGACAAAGAGAAGTATTGCAGCATGGTTGAGAGGGCAAAGAGGTACATATTTGAGGGAGATATCTTCCAGGTGGTTCTGTCCAACAGACTTGAGGCTGAGATGGAGGGATCGCTGTTCAACACGTACAGGATTCTCAGAAGCACAAATCCTTCTCCGTATATGTTCTACTTCAGCGGCGACCAGATAGAGGTTGCGGGCGCATCGCCTGAGACACTGGTAAAGCTTGAGAATGGTGTGCTTCACACATTTCCTCTTGCTGGAACGAGACCGAGGGGAAAGACAAAGGAAGAGGATATGAGACTTGAGGCCGGACTTATGGCGGATGAGAAGGAACTGGCGGAGCACAACATGCTGGTGGATCTCGGAAGAAATGATCTTGGTAAGATAAGCAAGTTTGGAACTGTTGAGGTTGAGCAGTACATGAAGGTCCAGAGGTACTCACATGTAATGCATATAGGTTCAACAGTCAGGGGGGAGATCGACGACAGCAGATACGATGAGCTGTCAGCCGTGGATGCGGTACTTCCGGCCGGAACCCTCTCAGGAGCACCGAAGATCAGGGCGTGTCAGATCATCAACGAGCTGGAGGACAACAAGAGAGGAATATATGGCGGTGCCATAGGATACATAGATTTCACAGGAAATCTTGATACATGTATAGCCATAAGGATCGCATACAAAAAGGGTGACAAGGTATTTGTCAGATCGGGAGCGGGAATCGTCGCAGACAGTGTTCCGGAAAATGAGTTCCAGGAATGTATCAACAAGGCAAAGGCAGTTACGACAGCACTCACAATGAGCCAAGATATATCATAAGGAGGACCCGCTTGCGGGAGATTTCTTATGATAATGCATGCGCCGCGCGGAGCGCCTTTCATGCGCATGCACAATAAAAATAAGGAGGACCCGCATGCGGGAGATTCCTTGTGATAATGCGTGCGCCGCGCGGAGCGCCTTTCATGCGCATGCACAATACATATAAGGAGGACAAAATATATGACAATACTTATAGACAATTACGACAGCTTCTCCTACAACCTGTATCAGCTTGTGGGGGCAATAAATCCGGATATAAAGGTCATAAGAAATGATGAGTTCACCTGTGAGGAGATTGAATCGATGAAGCCGGATCACATAATCATCTCACCGGGTCCCGGAAGACCTTCGGATGCGGGAATGTGTGAGGATGCGGTGAGATATTTTGCAGGAAAGGTTCCGATTCTCGGTGTGTGTCTCGGACATCAGGCGATTTGTGAGACATATGGTGCGACAGTCACATATGCAAAGAAACTTATGCATGGAAAGATGTCGCTGGTTGATGTGGATCTGAACTGCAGATTGTTCAGAGGACTTCAGAGCAAGATACAGGTTGCCAGATATCATTCACTGGCAGCAGCCGATGAGAATTTCCCAGAATGTCTGGAGGTCACAGCAAGAACGGAGGATGGAGAGATCATGGCAGTAAAACACAGGGATCACGAGGTGTACGGAGTTCAGTTCCATCCGGAGTCGATATTGACACCAAAGGGCAAGATAATGCTCAGGAATTTTTTAGAGATATAAAATGATATAAAATAAGGAGGATATGGCGATGATACAGGAAACTCTTAAGAAGGTAGCATCAGGACAGGATCTTACATACGATGAGGCATATGCCAGCATGGATGAAATATTCAGTGGCCAGGTGCCGGGAGAGACAACGGCGGGATATCTCACAGCGCTTCATATGAAGGGCGAGACACTTGATGAGATAACAGCCAGTGCAAATGGAATGAGAGACCATGCGGAGTCTCTTCCACATGACGGAATAGATGTTCTTGAGATCGTGGGAACAGGTGGGGATTGTGCGAATTCATTTAACATATCGACAACGAGTGGTATAGTTGCGGCAGCGGCCGGAGTACCGATTGCAAAGCACGGCAACAGAAGCGTATCGAGCAAGAGTGGAGCAGCGGATGTACTTGAGGCTCTTGGTGTAAATATCTCCATATCACCTGAAAAGATGGGCAAGGTTCTTGCTGAGTGCAACATGAGCTTTATGTTTGCCCAGGTTTATCACAAGGCGATGAAATATGCAGGTCCGGTCAGAAAGGCACTTGGAATACCGACAGTATTCAATATCCTTGGACCTCTCACCAACCCGGCAAAGGCTCAGATGCAGATCATGGGAGTATACAAGGAGGAGCTTGTTGATCAGATGGCTCCTGTACTTGTTGGTCTTGGCGTAAAACGGGGACTTGTCGTATATGGACAGGATTGTCTGGATGAGATATCCATGAGCGCACCTACAACAATTGCAGAGATCAAAGATGGCGAGATCACAAAGTACGAGATCAAGCCAGAGAATTTCGGATTTGAGAGATGCAGCAAGGAGGATCTGGTGGGCGGCAATCCTGAGGAAAACGCGCAGATTACCCGCGATATCCTGTCAGGCAAGATCAAAGGAGCCAAGAGAAATGCAGTTGTACTAAACGCAGCAGCTTGTATTTACATCGCAGGCAAGGCAGATTCCATAGCGGATGGAATCAAGGTGGCAGAGGATGTGATCGACAGTGGCAAGGCTGCTGAGACGCTTGATGCATTTGTAAGACTGACAAATGAGTAGATAAGTTTCATCACAGACTATGATAGAAAGTTGTATAGAGAGGTAAGAGATGATATTAGATGAGATAGCTGCAAAGACAAAGGAACGTGTGGCGGAGCAGAAGAAAAAAGTTCCTCTTGAGGAGATGAAGAGACAGGCACTTGATATAGTTGCCAGAGAGACGGATAACGGCAGCAGCCCATATAGTAAGTTCCCATTTAGGGATAATCTGGCGGCAAATGGAATATCGTTTATCTGTGAGGTCAAGAAGGCATCACCTTCCAAGGGGCTTATCGCACCGGACTTTCCTTATGTTGAGATCGCAAAGGAATATGAGGCGGCGGGAGCTTCAGCCATATCGGTGCTCACTGAGCCGTTTTATTTCCAGGGAAGCAATCAGTTCCTGATGGATATAAAGAAGGAGGTAAATATACCGCTGCTGAGGAAGGATTTCACAGTTGACGAGTATATGATATATGAGGCAAAGGTCATAGGAGCCTCGGCGGTGCTTTTGATTTGCGCAATACTGGATGACGAGCAGCTTGCCTCATATCTTCGGCTTGCGCATGAACTTGGGATGTCGGCTCTGGTTGAGGCTCACGATGAGGATGAGGTCAGACGGGCGATAGCCTGCGGAGCAGGCATCATCGGAGTGAACAACAGAGATCTCAGAACATTTACGGTGGACATCATGAACAGCGTTCGTCTAAGAATGCTGATACCGGATACGGTGCCAGCCACCTATATGGGGACGGAGGTACCTGTCCCCTCCGTCCCTCAGAAGATGGTGTATGTGTCTGAGAGTGGAATCAAGACAAAGGAGGACATAGACAGGCTTAAGGCAAATGGAACTGATGCGGTGCTCATAGGCGAGACTTTTATGAGAAGTCCTGACAAGAAGAAGTTGTTTGCGGAATTGAAGGGCGAGTAAGAAGTATTCAGGCTCATCTGAAAAAGCAATGTAGAGAACGAAATATAATATGTTTGATTGCTATACTATATAGAAGAAACACAATACAAAAGTGTAGAAATACATTTGAAAATACATCTGAAAAGAACAAACAGGAGGAAAAACATATGTCAAAAGGCAGATTTGGCGTTCACGGCGGCCAGTACATTCCAGAGACTCTGATGAATGCGATGCTGGAGCTGGAGGAGGCTTACAAGAAATATAAGGATGATCCGGAGTTCAACAGAGAACTCACGGAGATGCTCAACGAGTATGCGGGAAGACCTAGCAGACTTTACTATGCGGAGAGAATGACAAAGAATCTGGGCGGTGCAAAGATCTACCTCAAGAGAGAGGATCTGAACCACACAGGAGCGCACAAGATCAACAACGTAATCGGACAGATGCTCCTTGCCAAGAGAATGGGCAAGACAAGAGTTATCGCGGAGACCGGTGCCGGACAGCACGGTGTTGCAACAGCTACAGTTGCAGCCATGATGGGCATGGAGTGTGAGATATACATGGGCGAGGAGGACACGATCAGACAGGCTCTCAACGTGTACAGAATGAGACTCCTGGGCGCAAAGGTTCATCCGGTAAAGACTGGAACAGCCACACTGAAGGATGCGGTATCTGAGGCATTCCGTGAGTGGACAAGCAGGATCGATGATACACACTATGTACTCGGCTCAGTCATGGGACCATATCCTTTCCCTGAGATCGTCCGTGATTTCCAGGCTGTGATCAGTAAAGAGATCAAGGCACAGCTCATGGAGAAGGAGGGAAGACTCCCTGATGTCGTCATGGCATGTGTGGGCGGCGGTTCAAATGCCATCGGAGCTTTCTACGATTTCATACCTGACGAGAGCGTCAGGCTGATCGGCTGTGAGGCAGCAGGCAGAGGCGTTGATACATTCGAGACTGCAGCAACCATCGCAACCGGAAAGCTTGGTATATTCCACGGCATGAAGTCTTACTTCTGTCAGGATGAATTTGGCCAGATCGCACCTGTATATTCGATCTCAGCGGGACTTGACTACCCGGGAATCGGACCTGAGCATGCATACCTTCACGATATCGGACGTGCAGAGTATGTGGCGATCACAGATGACGAGGCAGTTGATGCATTTGAGTATCTGTCAAGGATTGAGGGAATCATCCCTGCGATAGAGAGCGCCCACGCTGTGGCTTACGCCATGAAGCTGGCACCTACAATGGATAAGGATAAAATAATAGTGATCAATGTATCAGGACGTGGCGACAAGGACGTAGCAGCCATCGCAAGATACAGAGGGGAGGATCTTCATGAGTAATATAGCAAAAGCATTTGAGCATGGAAAAGCATTTATACCATTTGTGACATGTGGCGATCCGTCGATGGATGTGACAGAGGAGGTAGTATACGCAATGGTTGAGGCTGGTGCAGACCTCATCGAGTTGGGAATCCCATTCTCAGACCCGACAGCCGAGGGCCCGGTCATTCAGGGCGCAAATATAAGAGCACTTGCAGGCGGCGTCACGACAGACAAGGTATTTGACCTTGTGAGAAAGCTCCGCAAGAAAGTGACGATACCTATGGTGTTCATGACATATGCAAATGTCGTGTTCTCGTATGGTTCGGAGAGATTCATCAGCACATGCAAGGAGATCGGCATAGACGGTCTGATCCTTCCTGACATTCCTTACGAGGAGAAGGATGAGTTTGACGGGATATGCAAGCAGTATGATGTGGATCTCATTTCACTCATCGCACCTACATCCCATGAGAGAATATCCATGATCGCAAATGATGCGAGTGGATTTGTGTATTGCGTGTCATCACTCGGTGTAACTGGAACAAGAACCAAGATCACCACAGACATAGGAGCCATGGTCGATCTGGTGAAGAAGGCGAAGGACATCCCTTGCGCTGTAGGTTTCGGAATATCCACACCTGAGCAGGCAAAGCAGATGGCGGAGAAGTCAGACGGTGTCATCGTCGGTTCAGCCATCGTCAAGCTGTGTGCCCAGTACGGCAAGGACTGTGTGCCTTATGTGAAAGATTATGTGAAGAGTATGGAGGATGCGATAAGGTAGGAAATTAATAATTTTATTAGGAATCCCTGATGTATATACAACATCAGGGATTTTGTAATTTAATTAAATTACAATTGACAGAGAGAGAAAAACGAAGTATCATACATATATAAAGATACGTAATTCACCTGAATTACCATAAAATGAGAGGAGGGTGAAATGGAGAAAAAAAGGTTGAATGAGTTGGTTACGTTCACTATAGGTAAAAACATAACTCGTTTGAAAGGCAGCAACGATATGGCTGAGGATCTGTATGTACCAGAAGATTTTAACAAAGACCTTTTGGGGATAAATGAGACATGTGAAGGTATGGGATGTGTGATCAATTTAATAAAGTCAAAAGCTGCACCGCTATCTGTTCAAACACAGAGGAAATGTATCACATCGAATTTCCTTAAGTGCAGTTTTGATCCTAAAAAATTAGATCCGTGGTTCTTCTGCTACCAATTTAATGAAGGAAGATATTTTGCGCAGCAGATAAGCAAGTATTACCAAGGAAATACACTCAGTGTTAAAAAAATAAACATAAAGAGTGTTGGAGAAGTAAATATACAATTACCAGATATTCAAAAACAGCGTCTTATAGGAAACATATACCGACAGGCAATAAGACAAAGATATTTGATGATAGGGCAGGCTGAGGATATAGCCAACGCTACATTTGAAACACTTAGGAAGATGGAGGAGGATTACTAATGGCAGAAGGAAAAGATTTATTACAGGTATTATGGAGCGGGGCCGATGTCCTGAGGGGAAAGATGGATGCAAATGAATACAAGACATACTTGCTGGGATTGGTTTTCTACAAGTATCTGTCTGATTCGTATCTGTCCAAAGTTTATGATCTATTAAATGATGAAACTCCGGATGATCTTGAAGAGGCGCAGGATGAGTACGAGAGTGCCATGAATAGCGATGATGCGAATGATCTTCTTGAAGAACTTCAGGAGTCGCTGAGATATACGCTTGATCCTGATATGACCTACGTCAGCATGCTCAGAGATGTAAAGAACAATAGCTTTAACAGAGAAAAACTGCAGGCAGCTTTTAACAGAATTCAGGAGTCGGATGAGATATTCAACGGATTGTTTGCTGATGTGGATCTGTATTCAAATCGTCTTGGAACAGGGGATCAGAAACAGAGTGCAACGGTTGCGGAAGTTATAAGAGTTCTCGATGGTGCTGATCTGATCCATACAAAAGGGGATATCCTTGGAAATGCATACGAGTACCTCATAGGTCAGTTTGCATCGGAGACTGGAAAAAAGGCTGGTGAGTTCTATACCCCCCATGGTCCGGCTCAGATATTGTGTAGAATTGCTATGACAGGACAGGAAGATAAGAAGGGACTTCAGGTATATGATCCATGTATGGGTTCTGGATCACTCATGCTTAGCTGCAGAAATTATTCCAGTGAGCCGGAATATATCAAGTATTACGGACAGGAACTTATGCCTTCAACATATAATCTGGCGAGAATGAATATGTTTCTGCATGGCGTACTTCCAGAAAATCAGCATTTGAGAAATGGAGATACACTGGATGCGGACTGGCCAACCGGTGAGGATACTGAATTTGATGTGGTAACAATGAATCCTCCATATTCAGCAAATTGGAGCGCTGCAGAGGGATTTAAGCAGGATGAGAGATTTATGGATTACGGTGGAAAGCTGGCTCCGAAGTCAAAGGCAGACTACGCGTTCCTCCTACATGGATTCTATCATCTTAAGCAGACAGGAACCATGGCGATAGTACTTCCTCATGGAGTTTTGTTCAGAGGTGCTGCAGAGGGAACTATAAGACAGATACTTCTCGAAAATGGTTCAATATATGCTGTTATAGGACTTCCTTCAAATATGTTCTACAACACATCAATTCCTACATGTATCATTGTTCTCAAAAAGCACAGAGAGGGAAGAGATGTCCTGTTCATCGATGCATCAAAGCAGTTTGTGAAAGAGAAGAAACAGAATGTCATGCAGGATGAGCATATCGATCATGTGGTTGAACTGTACAACAACAGACAATCCGTTGATAAGGAAGCATGTCTGGCATCGTATGATGATATTGTAAAGAATGACTTCAATCTCAACATACCGAGATATGTAGATACCACGGAGGAAGAACCGGAAATAGATATCAAGGCACTCACCCAGAGCATTCGTGATACGGACAAGGAGATCAAGGAAGGAAATGAAGCACTTCTGTCAATGATGAGAGAACTTACCTTCGACAGTGATGAGACCAGAGATGCTGTTGCGGACCTGATAAGTGTATTGGAGGGGATGTAAATATGGCAAATAAACCGAAGATAAGATTTAAAGGATTCGATGATGCTTGGGAACAGCGTAAGTTTGGCGATGTTGGATCGGTTGCCATGTGTAAGCGAGTCTTTAAAGAGCAAACATCTGAAATAGGTGAAATACCTTTTTATAAGATAGGTACATTTGGTGGTGAACCAGATGCCTTTATTTCAAAAGATTTATTTAATGAGTACAAATCAAAATATTCATACCCTAACAATGGAGATATATTGATTTCTGCTTCTGGTAGTATTGGTAGGACTGTTGAATTTACAGGTAAAAACGAATATTTTCAAGATTCAAATATCGTCTGGTTGGAGCATGGAAATGAGATAGATAACAGATTTTTAAAAGTTTTATATAGTGTTGTAGAGTGGTCTTGTGAAGGGTCTACTATAAAAAGACTATATAATGATAATTTTTTAAAAACGAAATTTATGCTTCCAAAAATTGAAGAGCAAATCAAAATAGGAGAATATTTTCAGCTACTTGACCACCTCATCACTCTTCATCAGCGTAAGTGCGACCAGATGAAAGAATTAAAAAAATACATGCTGACAAAAATGTTCCCGCAAAATGGTTCAAAAGTTCCAGAAATTCGATTTTATGGATTTACTGACGATTGGGAACAGCGTAAGTTCTCGGAATTGTATGTTAAATCGAATGAAAAAAATGATGGCAGCATAGGAATGGATAAAAATATTACTGTAGCGACCATGCAATTCAAGGAAGACGTTAAAGTTTCTACGGATGAATATCTTAAGACATATTATACATTTAACATAGGGGATATTGCTTTTGAGGGTCATCAGAGTAAAGAATTTCGGTATGGTAGATTTGTTGAAAATGATATAGGAAACGGCATAGTATCACACATTTTTGTGGTTTTCAGACCTATTAAAGAGTATGATTTGCATTTTTGGAAGTACGCAATTAATAATGAAACACTGATGCAACGGATTCTTTCAAAAAGTACTAAAGCATCAACAATGATGCATGATTTGGTTACCAACGATTTCTTGAATGAAACATTCTTAGTTCCGTCATTGGACGAACAAAAGAAGGTAGGTGGTTTTCTTAATAACCTCGACCATCTCATCACTCTTCATCAGAGTAAGTGCGAAAATCTAAAAAATCTCAAGAAATATATGTTAAGAAACATGTTCGTATAGTTAATATACAATTTGTTTACATAATATTAATAGAGAGCCGGTCATTCCGGCTCTCTTTGCTATAAAAATTGCAATTGCAATCCCAAAATTATATTTATTGTTGATCAGATGCAATAATCAAAGCGTAAAAATGCAACAAAGTTTATATAAACATATTCTTTAGCATATATTTTTTTATTTCACGAAGTTCGTTACACTTATGCTGATGAAGAGTGATGAGGTGGTCAAGTTGTTTAAAATACGCTCCAATTCTCCGTTGCTCATCTAATGATGGTATTGTAACTTCATAAGGTTCAACATGTTTATTATTTATCTGAGGAATAGTTGATGTATCAGCAATCTTGTATAAACCTTCTTTAGAAATAATATTATACAAAAATTCCGAATCTAATTTTTCAGAAGTAAGTGCCATCATATTCGTATCCATATAGCTATCAATGCCTATAATACGGACTTTATTGGTCATAATAGCCGCACCTCTTTTTGGAAAAACAACACTCCCTTTTGTTACTCTTTTTACTGTTGAATGCTCAGCAACTTTATTTTGAGTATCAACGACATATTTATCGTTGTAGTTCAAATCGTCTACTTTAACATACAATTCTGTTCCTTCTTCAAATTTTGAAGGAGCTTCACCAGATATTATGCTTACATATTCCCCCAACTTACGCTGTTCCCAAGCATTGTTGTAAAGCTGTATACTGAAGATATAGTTAAATTTGATAGTTCCCCAAAAATAATTTTGCGTCTAACAGAATCATGTTTTTTAATCATCGTAATAAATCAAGAAGTGTATATTCACCATTTGGAATTTTAGCTGATTTTGTGTATTTATGTATAGCTGTTACAAGTGTATTTACATCTTCAAAATAATTCAATACGTATTGATATGATTTGACATCCTTCATTTTCAAGTCTTGTTTGCAAAAGTCGCTAGGCTTTTTACCAGATTTTTTGAAGTCTTTGTACTTATCTTCATTGTGAATGATAAGCATTTCAATTTCGGGAGCGGTTATGACATTTATAACATCTACCTTATGTTGGTAGGCCTTGCTTAATTTGAAATTTTCTCTTCTGGAATCAAGAATTCGAATAATCGATATTTTATCATTAAATCCTTTTCTTAAGTATCTTGTTTCAAACGTTCTTGCGTCTCTGCATCGTATTACTTGTTCATCAAGCAGTTGCTCCCTACTAAAAATTAAGAGGTTGTGTTCAAGCAGGAGATCTATGATTGCCTGCTCAGCCGAGCCCTCACATATGCACGCAACATATTTACTCAGTTGTATATCCATATGCAGCCCCTCCTAAATATAAGCAGAAATGCTTTTTTTGAGTTGTAAATATGCTTCGTATGCAGGAGTCGTTCCGTCAAGGAAACCGCTTTGGTATGCATCACTCTTTTTTATGTCATTTCTTTTAAGAATGTTAGAAAGGTTCTCTGCTGTGATTCCGTTACGATTTCTTGTAATGAAAATGCTATCGTTTCTGTCATATTCATCCAATAGTTCAGGATAGTGTGTTGAAAAGATAAGGCTTGCACCATTTTTGTTAATACGTGTGTCCATGAAAAATCGGATTAAAGTAGTAACTATTTCCTTATTAAAATGATTTTCTATTTCATCGATGATCATATATCCGCCGTTTTTTAATATAGCCATGGCCTTCGTAAATGCTATGATTCCTTTAATAGTTCCAGATGAAAGATAATGCTCAAGTTCAGCCGGAGTGTTTAGTATTATTTCGTCGTTACCATAAAATTTTAGATGAACAAGGCTTTTAGTTTCAATATCTTCGAAAAATAATGCTTCAATTGTAGGATCAAGAAAATTTATTATTTCAAGTGGTATATTATCAGAAATAGGTAATACATTTACATTTGTAAATGACAACATATCTGTTACAGGAATAAGTTCATTAAGTTTCTTGTTTTGAGCAATTATTATGCTTATATCATCCGGAAGAAATTCTTCAGTATTGTCTCTTTCTTTAATAAGCATTGTTTCATTAAATACAAATGTATATTTTTTCGTGACAATATTACTCGTAGGCTTTTTCCACAGTTTCTCTTCCTTTATGATGTATCTATTGGTGTCTTTGTTGTATTTAATTATAGTTTGAAGTTTGCATATTTCATTATCAGATAAATGATAATATATAGTGAATGTAGCTTTCTTAGATTTACCGAGGATATCCTTGCTCTTTATATGGTTTATAGGTTCATTGTTTACAATACCTAACGCAAGCAGGATTACGTTTAATACAGACGTTTTTCCGGATGCATTAATTCCTATAATTGCTGTTGTAGTATTAATGTATACATTGGAAAAAAGATGAAAAAGAATATCTTTATCATCATTAGAAAATCTTTGCGATGTTGTAAAACTAATATCCAATGGTTCTTTAAATAAAGGAAGTCCGTCTGCTTGTATTCTCAATATCTTCATTAATATTCACCTCCAATAATTAAAAACGTAAATTACGTTTTTAATTGAATATAATGTTATTATATTCAATGCTTTGAAAATTATCAACGGAAAATCTGTTATTATTTTGAAAATATGGTTTGGCACAAACGATATTATAGTAGTTGGTATTTCTTATATAATCAAGGATTAGCAGTGATGAGGTCAGCATTCATCATATAAGCATCTCTAACTATACAATATATCAACCAGAACATGAAATTTAACTAATTTCGGCAGTTGTACTTAATAGCCGATTTTAATTAAAATATTCAAATCCTACTGCATAGTATTTTCTCTCCATTCAGTATTTTCGTTGTTCTGCATTTCAATATACATATCAATTAATTCAACATTTGTCAGCAGATCCATCTCGTTGATGTGTACTACAATTCATATGTATAGATATACTTTGACATAATATGTAGTTTTTATAAACCAACTACATTTTTCACAGGTAATTCTACCATAATGCTTGGGAACAGCGTAAGTTGGGGGAGATAGCAACAGAAACCTATGGCGGTGGTACACCAAAAACATCTAATGAAGAATTTTGGAAGGGGGATATTCCGTGGATTCAATCATCGGATTTGATAGATGAATGCTTGTTTGATGTTAGGCCGAGAAAGTGCATTTCACAAGAAGCCGTTAGTAAATCCGCAACTAAATTAGTACCTCAAAATTCAATAGCAATAGTAACACGAGTAGGAGTGGGAAAGCTTGCTTTTATGCCATTTTCTTATGCTACAAGCCAAGATTTTTTGTCTTTAAGCGGATTAAAAATAGATCCCGAATTTACAGTATATGCTTTGTTTAAGATGATGCAATCAGTATCAAATGAAGTTCAAGGTACATCTATTAAGGGAGTAACAAAAGATGAACTTTTGGCAAAAAAAATTATATTCCCAAGCTGTAATGAGCAGAAGAAAATAGGAGCGTATTTACATAACCTTGACCACCTCATCACTCTTCATCAGCGTAAGTATTTACAAAAGAAAAAGACTTCATTAACTTGGAAACAGTGTAAGCTGGAAGATGTTATGGATACAGTGACAGACTATGTAGCTGCGGGTTCATTTGAAGATATTAGAAATAATGTTACTTATCTTAATGAACCAGGATATGCACAACTGGTAAGAACAGTAGATTTAAAAAAGAAATTTACTAATAACGATTCTGTTTATGTTGACGAAAGTGCATTTAAGTATTTGTGGAGAGTTAATTTAAACGATGAGTGTATTGTTCTGCCTAATATTGGTGCAAACATAGGTGAAGTCTATTTTGTAGAGCCTTCCGGTTTACCTTATGATAATAATGTTTTGGGTCCAAATGCTATTTTATTGAAGGCAAATGAAGATACTTATTTTGCTTTTACCGCACTTAATAATCTAACCTTTCAAAAACAATTATTTGAAAATGTAGGTTCAAGTGGACAACCAAAGTTTAATAAAACAGAGTTGAAATCAATACAATTATATATGCCACAAAATGAGGAACAGGTAAAAATAGAGCAGTATTTTCGACAACTTGACCACCTCATCACTCTTCATCGGCGTGCACATTTTCATAGACGAAGGAGGACTTACAAATGAATACAACGACAGTAAAAAGGCAGGTTTTGTTCTGCAATTATTATGAGCAGTGGATAACCGTGTACAAAGAAGGTGCAATAAGACCGGTGACGATGAAAAAATACAAGATGGCGCATCAGTGGCTTGTAAAACTTGTACCAGATATGTTGCTGGAAGATTTGGATCGAATATCATATCAGAAGCTGCTGAATGACTATGCAGAGGAGCATGAACATCAGACAACATTAGATTTTCACCACCATGTCAAGTGTGCAATACTTGATGCGGTGGATGAAGGGCTTATATCCAGAGATCCAACCAGAAAGGCAATAATAAAGGGAAAGAAACCTCGTGATAAGAAACCAAAGTATCTCAATCAATTTGAACTCCACAAGCTGATCGAAGATTTGGAACTTGAAGACAAGGTTACATGGGATTGGTTTTTATTGCTTGTGTCAAAGACAGGGATGCGATTTTCTGAGGCACTGGCACTCACTCCAAAAGATTTTGATTTTTCCCACCAGACTCTATCCATATCAAAGACTTGGGATTATAAGGGAAATGGAGGATTCCTGCCTACGAAGAACAAATCTTCCGTGCGAAAGATACAGATGGATTGGTTGACTGTAATGCAATTTGCCAGGCTTGTCAAAAATCTGCCTGAGGATGAGCCGATATTTGTGGAAGGAACAGTGTATAATTCCACGGTAAATGGCATCCTTGAAAGACATTGTAAAAATGCAGGTATTCCGGTGATATCTGTTCATGGGTTACGACATACACATGCGTCACTTCTTTTGTTTGCGGGAGTCTCGATCGCCAGTGTGGCAAGAAGATTGGGACATGCGAGTATGACTACGACACAGAAGACGTATTTGCATATCATACAGGAACTTGAGAGCAAGGATGTGGATATAATCATGAGATCACTGTCCAATCTGAATTGATTCTGAACTGATACATAACAAAAAGTATAAAAGAATAGTAAAATAAATATACGTGTACGCCGATATCAGATAATGGGCTGCCAGTAAAATGGCAGCCCACAAATAAGATACATGAAAGCATGTACACAATAATATAAATTAAGATCAGAGCCTTATATTCACAATTACCATATCAAAGGAAGTATATTCTCCATAAGGTCGTTCTTAAAGTCGTCTATCATAAGCTTTCGAAACTTGAACTTAGGAAGGGCATCCTCTGTATCCGCTTTATATCGGGCATAATCTGCGTTCTCCTTCAGATTGTTTTCATTTGCAATAACACCATCACGGTATTTGTATGCTTCATACTTGACATCTTCGGGATCCAGGTACCACTTTGAAGCGAATTTGGCTACTTCTTTGTTTATGGCATTGGTTCTCATCTCATTTATGATTACAAAAATGTCCTGTCCGATATATTTGTTCTTATCCTGTTCAATCTCATCAATAACCTGATTGATCAGCTCTCCAAGGCGCGGATTTTCTTCCGTGAATTCAGACATTATTGCGCGAAGCTCCTTTATCTGATATTCAAAATTCGATTTCTCAAAGTTGTTGTCATCCTGGTTTAATGTTTCAACAATTCCCTGAAGCAGTTCGATGATATATTCAAAATCAATGCGCAGCTTACTGTAAGCTTTCAGGTCATAGTCAGTTGCAGCTTCAGGCTCGTCATCAGTATTATCAGGTTTATCTTTCTTGAGTTCCTCTACAACATTTTTGTACATCGCAGCGAAGTCTTCGTATTGTTCTTCCGAGAAGTCATAGCCATCCAACATAGATTCATCGTACTTAGTGAATGCTTTCAAATGTGCAAAATCATTGTCCAGATTTCTGAATAGCTGTAAAAATGCCTTTTTTTGTTCTTTGGAGAGGCTTGCTATATCCTTTGGAGTTCTCACCATTCCGTGAATTGCTTTGACGGAAATTTTAAAGTTAGTGAGGACGGTGTCCCAATCCTCAGCAATAGGGCATCCATCGCCGCCTCTGGAATACAATTTAAGTGCTGTATTGATGGCGGCTTTAAAGTTGCCAGGTGACTGGAAGGTTACAACCTGACCATATTGTTTACTTGAGTCAAAAAGTCTGTTGGTTCGAGAGAATGCCTGTATAATTCCCTGAGGACTCATAGGCTGTCTATCCATGAATAATGTGGACAGACAAGGCGCATCAAAACCTGTGAGCAGTCTGTCTACAACTATGACAAGGTCTAACTGTTGTCCTCTTTCCAGGTATCTCTTGTCTTTCCTGGCCAGACGATCATTGAGATTGCTATTATATGCATTTATCCCCTCTATAGTATAGTTAGTTCCAAACATGTCATTGTAATCTGATATGGACTGTTTCATCTTTTCCTGATTTACCATGGACGATTCTTCGTTTTCAGACACGGAGTATGTGATGGCAAATTTGGGGAAATCCGGGAGGGCTTTTCTTACTTCATCACTGATTTTTAACTCATCATCTCCGGACTTTATCTTTTTAAGCAAGTCATAGTATTGCTGTGCCCGTGCTATTGATTTGACAGTAAGCAGTCCTTCATAGGTTCTTCCCCTTCCGTTCTGCATTCCAAATTTGGTATAGGACTGATTGAGTATGACTTCAAGAACACTTCTCATGTGAGCTTCACTGTCAAATACAGACAAGTCAGCGTCGGCATTCTTAGGGCCGAGATTCTCAACCATGAATCCAAGTACAGCTTCATCGTGAATGGCCTCTTTTATGGTGTAGCTGTGCAGACACTCACCGTAAAGCTGTTCAGTTGTCTGTGCCAGATCACCTTTTTGCTCGTACTTATTTTCTTCAAATATAGGTGTTCCTGTAAAGCCATACCACAATGAATTGTTGAAGAATGCTTCTATGCTTCGTTTTGTTTCAGGTGTTATTGCCCGGTGGCATTCGTCGACAACAAATGCTACTCTGAGATTTTTGATCTTGCTATAATTCTTGTCGCCCTCTTTAAGCTTTTTATTGATCATAGTCTGAAGCTTCTGTCTGGTGGTGACTATCATCTGTCTTTTGCCATCTGAAAGCTTTTGGATAAGAGTATCAACATATTCTGTTCCATCAACATCTATAGTATCGTTGTTGGCGTATGACTGGAATGCCATTTTTGTCTGCATATCCAGGTCTTTTCTATCGATAAGAAATATTGTCTTTTCGATGGATGGGATATCCATGAGAAGATTCCTTGTTGCTTTATATGAGGTCATGGTTTTTCCAGATCCTGTGGTGTGCCAGATAAAGCCTGATTTTCCGCGCTTTGAGGCTTTGCGCATTGCCTCGATGGCATGTATCTGATAAGGTCTGAGAATAAGCAACTTTTTCTTTTCGTTGTCGAGCACGGTATATTTTGTCACCATCTCGTGTGCCTGAGGGATTCTGAGCACTGAACCTGCGAAATCAATATAATCACATACAGGGTAATTGTGTTTGTCTATCCATCCTGTGACAAATTTTTTGTTGAGCTCAGGTTCTCTTGCTGCAGAAAAATACTTGGTGTCTACGGCATTACTTACAACAAACATCTGAATGTTGGAGAATATGCCACGGAACTTGCCTTCGCCGACATACTTTTTTATCTGATTAAAGGCTTCCATATAGGCGTGATCTTTGTTCTTTAATTCAATGTGTATCAAAGGAATACCATTTATCAGCAGTGTGACATCAAAACGTCTATTACGAGAATCTGTATAGTCATCATTTGCAAATGCCTGATACTGATTGATAACCTCATAAACACTTGATCCACCGGCGATATGCTCATTGTTCATAACAAGTAGATGCAGCTGTTCATTTCCTCTCTGAATGTGCACATATACCTTGCCGTTTTCACCTACAAGCCATTTACCGGCATCGTAGAATGAAGCATGTGAAACATCGTTCTTTATTTTTGCAAATTCAGATTCGGAGAGGGGCTGGTCCCCTAGTTTCGCTTTGTTATTTTGTTCAAGTATGTACTTGAAATTTGCCCATATCTGCTCTTCGGTTTTAATATCTGGTCTGTATGTCCATTGTGATTCTCCGCTACATAACTGATCGATAAGTCTTTGTTCTATAACTGATTCTAGTTCTGCCATGTTAACTCCCCTTTACTGTTTCGATAGTAAATATTTAGTATCATTCATTATTTTACCTATAAATGAGAGAGACTTCAATAAACAAACAACGGAGAAATCTGGCTCTCTTGTGTTTTATAGATATTTTTATAAATATGTTGACACCACATTTAGTTTCTGATATAACATATACATCAGCAAACAGCTGATACCCATAATGAAAATTGAATAATTCATAGTAGAAGAGTTGGAAAACATGATGAGTAGCAAGTGCTACAAGTCTGCGATCATGACTCTTTTTTTGTTGCCTTTCGGGCACGGGTCAGATTGCAAATGACAACTGAATATGCATCTGCCCAGTGACCGGGGCAGCAAAGAAAACGGATACAGCGACTGTCATCGGCTGAAAAATGACAGACCGGGGAGCAGACACCGTGGAGGTGTGAGCTGGTGAAGCTCTTGACAACTTATAGATACAGTTTAGATTTATTTTAATTTTTCATTATGGAGGTAACGATTATGAGATATTCATTTACAGAAAAGACATCACACAGACAGCAGGAGACAGCATACATGCTTTACATGATCATCGGCAGCTATTTTCACAGATGCAGATGTAAGTCGAAGGCGGTTGAGGAGAATCTCTTTCTTTATTATAAGGAGCTTCAGGAGAAGAAACAGGTGGAGAAGGAGAGGCAGATCATCAAAGTAAGCGAGGGAGTGTTGAAAGACAACATTGTGGATCTGGCGGAGATGAATGCTGAGGCGGTTATCTCAAAGGTAAATGATCTGTATATCCTTAGCTTTTATACAGGATTTGAGAGAGTCGTGGTGACTGTTGATGAGAAAGGCTGCTATGAGATAAGCCTGGGTAGGGATGAACTAGCGGCATAGAATGTGTTGTAAGCAAACAGCTGAAGTATAGTGGCAGTTGTTCAGGGGATAAATAAACTTGAGCAA
>OJNO01000300.1_pt1 | contig 28161 bp, 33 predicted proteins | sample 1597761 | NCBI WGS metagenome assembly OJNO01 (sample SAMN00265071, study PRJEB22529) | human gut metagenome
ATTATACAATAAATAACATAAAAGAGGGTGCGCCATAGACTTATGACACACCCTCGCTAAATTGCGTTTTTTTGTCTCAAAATTAGAAAAATGATGCCGCCGTGCAAAGGTACAATATTTTTTTGAGATATGCAATACGGCGTTGAGCGGATACTTACGATACAGAAGGCACAGGAGTTCATGAATGAGAATCACTTTGCCGACGTCTCCCGAGTGCAATGTCTGCTACGCAAGATGATGTCCAAGGAGTATCATGGCCTCATCGATCAAATCAAGGAGTGTCAGGATCCCCATGCTATCTTCAATATTCATGGCGGCAACAATCTCATTGCGCCCACTGCCAGCCAGGCAGAGCAAAAATTGGTGGAGAAACCTGCTGACGAGATAAAAAAAGATAAGGAATAATCAAGAAAGAAGACCGAGATAGAAAGTTTTATGGCAACAATGAGGATACCCTCTCCAAGCACCCACTTTCAGCAATATAATTGCAAGCTGATCCCCATAACAGCCTGGCGGTCCCATCCCGCACAACCTGGCGAGGGCTTTGATGCCCCGCCAACCTTATAGCGTAGCGGTTCTGAGCACCGGAGGGCGGTTACATCCCTTGCCCTTTTGGAAAGGGCGAGGGCTTGGGAGTGGGTTAAGGACCCCCTCTTCGCAAGAGGGGGACAGGGGAGTCGAAAAATGTTATAGTGCTTAGCTGCTTATTACGAAGCATGCAATGCTGAAAGATTTCGCTTCACCATTCGATATCACCGTAGATCTCTACAAGTAATTGGTCAGAGTTGAAAAAACTCCCCCAAAATTTGGTGGTTTCACAGAAAACCCTTATCTTTGCTGCGAATTAAATATAGAAGTTATGGCACAGTTAACATTACAGATAGATAGTCCATCTTTGTTGGAGCAATTAAAGAATGTCCTCTCTCTTATGAGAGGCGTTAAAATAGTTTCAGACTCCCCAGTTTCAAGGAGTGCTGCTTTGGAAGATGTTCCAAACGCAGAAACTTTGGCAGCAATGAAAGAGGCTGAGAGTGGTCATGATGCGGGAGTAGTTCGAGTAGATAGCTTAGAAAGCTTCATGGCATCAATGGAGGAATAGGGTTTATGAAAGAAATTCGAAAGACCTCGCAGTTCAAGAAAGATTATAAGCGTTTTAAGAATGATAAAGAATTTGTAGAAACGCTTATGGGGATAGTTAAGCTTTTGGCAGAAGGCAATCAGATACCGGAAGAATATAATCCTCATTCTTTGAAAGGCAACTGGAAGAACTATATGGAATGCCATATAGAAAATGATACACTTTTGATTTGGTTTGATAAGAACAATAATGCAATAGAATTAGTTCGTTTAGGTTCGCATTCTGAATTATTTGGTAAAGGACGTAAGCGCTGATCTCCATAACAGTCAGGCGGTCCCATCCCGCACAATATGGCGAAGACCGCTTTGGTCCGCCAACCTTAGAGCGTAGCGGTTCCGAGCACCGGAGGGCGGTTACATCCCTAATCCCTATGGTAGGGATTTAGGGCTTTGGTATAGGGTAAGGACCCCCTCTTCGCAAGAGGGGGACAGGGGAGTCGAAAAAATACAAGACTAAGATAATTATGAATAAAGAAGAAAGAAATACCTTTCGAAAGGAAATGTTAGGTAAGTTAGAAGAACAATGGGCTAAGAATAATCGCCCTGAAGACGATTTCTTCTATTACCACCCTTCTGAAGATAAAATAGTCTTATCTCATTCCCTATTCTGGGTAATGACCCAAAACATAAAAGGTAAGGTAGGAAAGGAAAAGTACTTATTGCTTCTCCGCCAATATCAGGAAGAGATGCTCGAAGCCTGGCTTACGGAATCGTCAGATTTCAAAGACCTCTTGCACTATTGCAATGTCATCTATTATAGTAGAATAATAGCATATGTCTAAAGATAATAACAACTTAACAATATTGTCAGGGCAATCAGTACTCTTGCCTTCTCAAAATGAAATTCAAAGGAGAATATATTCTATTCGTGGCGTGCAGGTGATGCTTGATCGTGACCTCGCCCAGCTCTACCAAGTTGAGACAAAAGTTCTTAATCAGGCAGTAAAGCGTAACATGAAGCGCTTTCCTGATTATTATATGTTTCGTTTGACAGAAGAGGAATGGAATAATTGGAAGTCACAATTTGTGACCTCCAATTATATGAGTGAAGATGAAATTCAGGCTATAAAGATGGGAGTCAGACGTCCTCCTTTTGCTTTTACTGAACAAGGTGTAAGCCAATTGTCATCCGTATTGAAAAGTGACCGTGCTATTGAGACAAGCATTCGCATAATCGATGTTTTTGTTGCCATGCGCAAATTTATCTTCTCTAATGCAGGATTATTTCAGAGAATAGAGTCGCTTGAAGCATTTCGTATAGAAACTAAACGAGGCTTGAAAAATATAGATGCTCGTTTTGATCAGATTATGAGTCGTCTAGATGATGGTTCGCTTAAGCAAAAATTGGGGATTTTCTTTGATGGACAAATGTTTGATGCCTTTGTCTTGGTAGAGGAGCTAATCCAAAAGGCTAAACGTAGGATCGTTCTAATTGATGACTATATAACAGCTTCTCTCTTGGATCGTTTTCATAAGCGTAATACAGGCGTAACTTTAGATTGTTATGTGAAAAGTCGATTTGCAAACCTGCTTTATGTGATGCTATAGCAAATTATAACACCCAGTATCCTTTAGAGCCGACAAGACTTCATACCTTTGAGCGTTCACATGATCGTTGGCTTATTATAGACGATATTGTTTATCATTTTGGTGCATCTCTAAAAGATTTAGGAAAGCGTTGGTTTTCTGTCGATATTGTAACAGAACATACAGCAGATGATTTTATTTCGCGCCTGTAAAAGGCAGAATGTTAAAAAATATCCCCATTCGAGTGGCGACAAGCGTAGAGCGATACTGCGGTGGGGAACAAAAATGGTGGTCTCAACCAGTAAGCCGCCCCCCATGCACCCCCAATCAGCAAGCTATAGCAAATTATAGCAAGTTATACCCAGGCGGTCCCATCCCGCACAATTTGGCGAGGGCTTTGATGCCCCGTCAACCTTATAGCGTAGCGGTTCTGAGCACCGGAGGGCGGTTACATCCCCGCTTCCTGAGGTTTCTGTCCCCTACAAGGGGAACCGAAGGGGTCGTAAAGACTATTGAGAGGGGCTTGGGGAGAAAGTGGAGCTCTCCTTGCAGGAGAGACGGAGAGGTAGAAAAAAGCCTTTATCAACAAGGAAGGACGGGATGATTTGCATGCAAAGCCATTTTGATAATCATGTGATGTAATCAGAATGAATACAACGAACAAAGGGGGAACGACCAAAGACTGGTTGTTTCCCTTTGTTCGTTTAGAGGCAATTGTATCAGGAGTATCTGCCATCATCACAAAGGTTGCAACCAAACGAAAGATGGAGAAGGCACCACGCAAATCTATCTCAATTCTATCAAAAGCTCAGAAGTAGATGATGCCAACGCCAAGATACTGGCTGCCCTATAAGCCACAAAAAAGAATAAAAAGAGGGATTTTGTAAAATGAACCAAAATGAACCATTTTTCCTGAATCTTTACATGAGAGATACAGAAAAACCGAAAACTTTCGTTCAATCAACGACTTAGGAAATTATGTACGAAAAGAATAGTAAAATAATGTTGATTTTCGTAGAATGATATTAATTTTTTAACACGCATAATTTGCTAGTTTCCAACAATTTTCGTATTTTTGCAAGGAGATTCTGTGTCTCTTATATCGAGATTCAGATGAACGTCATCAAAAAACGAACTTGATTCGCATGATGAAAGAGACAAATATACACTCACAGGTTACGTCCACTGTTGCAGGGGACGACGGCGAAGCCATGGCAAAAAGTGAAGGATATGTAGCTGAAAATGGTTTTGTAGCAACAGATCCGACGCACTTTGGAAAGACGTATCATGATAAACAGTCGAGGTAAACGTGTTGTCCGTGAGGCTGTTTTCTTACCACCTTTGTCTTTGTGAGAGTTGAGGACAAAAATCTTAATGAAATCCGCTTCCGCTCCGATGTTTATAAGATGCTTTCGGAATCAGGCAAAAGTGCCTCATATGCTATCCCTGATACCAAATTCGACAATTTCAGCGAGCGAGAGTTTGAAGAGAAGGTTGCCCCAATCCTGGGACACAGTGTTCACTTCTGCCTAGACAAGTGTGATAACTTCTATCATCCAAAGGCTGATGGTGGTATCAGCATCCTTGATGATTCCCTCGGTATCGATTGGAAAATTCCTACAGAACATGCCAATCTTTCAGAGAAAGATACGAAGCATGCAATGCTGAAGGACTTTGATAGTCCATTCGATATCAATGTGGATTTATACAAATAGGGTCTTATGACAGATAAAGAATTTTTAGAGTGAATGACCTCGATGCTCCCAGAGGATTTTCAAGACAAAGCTGTTTAAATGCATACCTGCGGAAAAGCTTACAAGGAAATGATGTGCACTTTGTATTTCTTGGAAGATGATCTATTAAACAATTCATGTTACTTCAAATTCGCTACAGAATTGTATTGTCTGAACAAAGGATATATCCAAGGAATAATAAATAAACTTGAAAAAACTATTATTGTAACAAGGCTCTTTTTAATATAGATAACTATTTAAACGATAAGAATTATGGCAACAATAACTAATTTTTCAACATGGCTTTCATGTATAGATTTAAGTGATTATAATGATATTTGGTCATTATATCATACAGTATCAGACTTATCAGAATATTCATCTTTTAAGATTGATGTAAAAGAAGAAACAAATGGAACGAAGTATTTTCTAAAGAGTGTTGAGTGTGATGATACTTTAATGTTAGCTTCAGAAGCTGCACGTCAGACATTTTTATCAATAATAGAAGATAAATATTGTGAAGGTATGGATATTGAGGGATATTATGCATATCATCATGCAATGGAAAAAGACGATTAATTCCTATGAAAATAATTAAGGCTTCACAATTGATATATTCTATCTCAACAGAGGTAGATACAGAAATAGAGATTACAGCTGTTAGAGTGAATCGTTTATGCTCTAATATGCGTCTTAAGGATATTTATTGCGAGTTGCGACAAATTGATTTTGAAGATCTCATGATGGAGTTCCCAAATGTAATTTCTATGGATGAATTAGAGGTAAGAGTTGAACCAACCCCAGAATTTAAATCTGCAATACAGAGTTATTTTCGTTTTGATTCTAATTTACTTAGTAATAAAGAACTTTTTAGATATTGGGAGGAAACGGATGAGTAATTATAAGCGTATTTTAGATAGTGTACATGGTTACATCAATGTGCCTAAAGAATACTGTGACAAAATAATAGATACTGTCTATTTTCAACGATTGCGTCGCATAGAACAAACATCAGGTCGTTCATTATTTCCAAGTGCACGACATGATCGCTTTATTCATTCTCTTGGCGTTTTTAATTTAGGTCAAAAGATAGTTGAGAGTATAAAACGTAGATACCCTAATGGTTTTACTGATCATGACCAACAAGTTTATGATAGTTATGTGATAGCTTGTCTCTTGCATGATGTATGTCATAGTCCATTTTCTCATACTTTTGAGAATTATTATGCTTTAGGAAATGACTTGCGTGGTCTTCTTACGGCAGCATTAAATGATGAGGGGTTTACTGATGATTGGGAAGTTTCTTTTTCAAATGCTGCACCTCATGAAATAATGAGTGCTTTGCTTGTCGTGAAAGAGTTCAGAAGTTGGATAGAAACAGAGGCTCATGCAGATATAAAATTGATAGTCAGAATGATAATTGGGTGTAAATATATGACTAATAAGAAGCATAAGAGTTTTGAAAATGCTTTTATTGATTTGATACATGGCGACATCATTGATGCTGATGGTTTGGATTATGCTTGTCGTGATGCATGGGCTTCTGGATATTGTACATCCAAGATAGATGTTGATCGTTTGATAGATTCCATTTCTATAGAAAAGGATGAAGAAGGACAATTTTTAATCTGCTATACTGCAAAAGCATTGAACGAAATAGAGGCTGTTTTAAATGTAAAGAGTTTCCAGCAAACAAATGTAATAACGCACCACACAGTGGTGTATGAGCAATATTTACTTGTTAAAGCGATGGAATCTGCCGCCCTTTTCCATATAGATGGTAAAGAAAATGTAGAAGATGCTAATGAGCGTACTTCTGCTTTGAAAAAACTATGTAACTTTGAAAGCTTTGAGCATCCAATACAGCTACAAAAGAGTAAAGTGAATTTAGTCTATCCTATGGATGATGATTTTGTATCATTAATGAAATATATTCCAAATGACAAGTATGTAAAACAATGGTTAAGCAGACAGTATAACTTGAAACCACTTTGGAAATCCAAAGCGGAATTCTTCCACTTGTTTCCAATGCTGATAGATAAGAAATATACAGACAAGAATTGGTTGTTTTCTGACGCATGTCAAAAATATATTTCTGAAGAGTTCGGTATCGCTTCATCTTCAATTTGGATTATCCCTGCAACCTCTAAATATAAGGGAAATCTTGCCAGCAAAGTACATTTGTATGTCAATGGTAAAATACATCTTTATACAGACTTATTTAAAGGAGATAAAAATTCCTTTATACCAAATCAATTACCTTTCTCTTATATTTATGTACCAAAAGAAAGTGATGTGAACGCTATTGTCGCAAAATTGAACGAGAAGATCAAAAGTTTTATTTTTAGTTAGATTAACATAGATAAACATATAGTTATGATAGCATCAGTTCAATATAATGATTTAAGAGGAACGGCAGCAGCTGATATTGCTGACGGTTATATGAATTCACTTCAGAAATATCTCATGGATACATACGAAAAGTATAATTCTGAAAGATATGTTTGCCGTGGTTGTACAATATATATAGGTGGTCAAAGAAATTTTCCTACAGTAAGTTTAAACTTTCTTTGTTGGGATAAGGTTGCAGAAAAGTTTGTTCGATTTAACCCACATAACTTTATAAGCTTGAATGATGCTTTTTCGCTCTTCAAACGTTTTGAAATAATCATTGGGACAGATGTGAATGATATAGAAGTAGATAATGATGATTATTTAGATTTGATGTAACTATGGATTCTCAAATAGAATTTTCTCCAAAAGCCATTTATCAGATAGCTAATGTAATGGCAACTCAAAATTCTGCAGACCCCAACTACATGAAAGGTCCTGAGTTGGTAAGCCTGTTTAACACATTGGGTTATCTTGATGCCTATACTTTTTCTGACGGACGAGGAATCCAAACTATTGACTATGGAGAAGGCTTGTCTCGATTGACTTACGTTACTAAGCGTTTGCAGGATTTGAATAAAGTTTGTCAAGTACCTAATGCAATACAAGAATTTTGTAATAGAGTTCAACAACCATCTGAGTTTGTTGACTCTATGAAGAAGTTGTTATCCCCTTTTGACTTGGAAAAGTTTGTTCCAACATTGTCCACAACTCCGAATGATAATGAAAATACTTCAGAATGTGGCAATTTTAATATAGATGAACAAGCCTACGAGCTTGATAAAGCTAAAAAGGAGGAGAGCAAAAAACTTTGCCATGAACGTAGGAAGGCCTTGGAGGAATCTGTTTTAGGTAAAATTCCAGATGATCATCCTGTTGTCTTTATTAGCTATTCATGGGATTCTGAAGAACATGAGAAATGGGTTCTCAAATTGTCCGCAGATTTATCAGCCCAAGGCATCTTTGTCCTTCTTGATAAGTATTTGGAAGATGGTTCAAACTTACCAGCTTACATGGATTTAGGCATAGAACGAGCAGATAAAGTTTTGATTATAGGTACGCCAAAGTATCAAGAGAAGTGTTACGAGCCATCATCTGGCGTTGCTTTTGAGGATTGTATAATTCGGGCCGGAATTAGTCGAAACATAGGAACAAAGAAGTTTATAGCTTGTTTGAGAGAAGGAAATTTTAAAATCTCATTTCCTATTTATATTGGCATTAAAAAAGGTCATGATTTTACAGCAGAAGAAAATTATGATAAAGAGTTGGAATCTTTGTGTCGGGATATTTATGGAAGACCAATTATTCAACGACCTGTATTAGGTGATATTCCTGATTACGCCAAATAATTATTGCTATTATGAATATTGAGAAAATGAAGTTAGGAACCAATGCTCGGCTTATACCGAAGGTTCTTGCAAAATATAGAGATACGTTTTATGCGTTGAAAGAATTGATTAACAATTCTCTCTATGCAAAAGCCACTCGCATAGACATCAATTTTGTTCCGTCTGATTGTGATGAAGATAGTATTTGTTTTCATCCGATAGACAAAATTCAAGTTTACGATAATGGCTATGGCGTATCTTATTCTGCATTTCGGAAAAGTATCATGGAAATAGCCACAGACAACAAAGCAGATGGTTATGGTGTCGGGCGTTTCAGTGCTTTGCAGATTGGCAGACAGATGCACATATCGACTGTCGGTTATGATTCAACCACTGCATATTTTACTCAAACAGAGGTTGATTTTGACATTCAACAATTCGAAAAAGATGATTTGCAGACAAAGGAGTTTGAGGTAAGAACATCCCAATTACCAAGTACACAAGATACATATTATAAGGTTGAAATTACGAATCTTTATCATAATGAGTCTGGTTGTAATAGAAAGAACAAGTTAGGTAAGGAGTTTTCAAAAGAAGAATTTCCTCAAAAACTATTTGAAAGCTATCCTCTTTATATATTTGAAGGTAAGGTTAAATTCTACTTTAATGGTGTTGAACTTAAAAGAAGGGATTTTACGACAGAAGCCCCATCTGCAAAAAAGGTTTCCTATACAGATGTTTTTGGAAAAAAGCATGACGTTACTTTCAAATATTATAGCCTTACTTTGAAAGAGTCAAAACTTCGTCTGTTTTTGCAGTGTAATGATGGTAGTATCAACTATACTGCTTTAGAATTTACGTATAATTCAAATTGGTATGCTCCGTCATTAGGTACACAGTTTGTCATCATAGAATCAGATTACTTGACAAAAGATCTTTGCGACAATTATGATTTGGCTCATTTGAACAATAAGGAATGGCAGAGTTTTAGTGTATTCTTAAAAAAAGAAATAGATGAACATTACAAAAAAAGTAATGTAAAATATAAAAAATTCATCGAGAAACTCCAAAAAGATAAAAGTTATCCTTTTAGTCAGTCCGAGTTGACAAGTTTTTCTTTGTCGGTAGATTTATTTAATCAAAGTGCCTTCATTATAGAAGATGACTTGAATATCTTAGAAACAGGGATAAACAATAGAAGGTTAATATATTCATTATTAAGAAAGGTGATAGATGATGGTAATATCAGTTTCATTATAGAACATGTGATGGGGCTGAGTAAAGAGAGTAAAGAAAAGCTAATGGATTTGCTTGACAAGACAAATTTAGAGGCAGTTGTCAATTATGCATCTACTATAGCCCAAAAAGAGCAAACTCTTGAATTGCTTAATAAGATAACAGTTTGTGAGTTAGATAAGCATATAGAGCAATACAAAGAGATTACAAAATTGCTTTCAAGAAATATGTGGCTCTTTGGAGAACAATATACGGACACTATAGCCAAGGCTCCTGATGAAGATATTTGTAGAGTATTAGATCAACTTTTCAAAAGCAATATATCTTATAAACCTCAAAAGAGAAATAATAATGTATTGAAAGATTGTAAGCCGAAAGTAAAATCTTTGCCTGCAATGGCTTTTTATTCCGAAAGGAAATTGTCTGCTGACATGAAGGAAGTTCTTTGTATCGTGATGTTGGCACCTTCTATAGAAGTAAACCAGCATGATTTGGCACAGATTGATAATTACATCTACCAGTTGGAAACGAATAATACAATCGTGAAAGATGGAGTTAAATTCAACTTTTATTTCATAGTATCAGTGCTTGGAAATTTTGCCAAATCGCAATTAAGTTCATCTAATCTGAATAGTAGTGAGTCTTCCTTGTATAAAAAGGTTAGCCAAAATGGTAATGATATAAAGGCTTATCTTATTGAATGGCGACAACTTGTAAAATGTAACAAAGAAAAGTTGTCTTATGCTTCTACGTCACTAAAGATGAATCAAATGGATGTGGAATCTACTTTTATGCAAGAATACTCTGATTTGTTAGAAAAGAAAAATTTAGGGCAATTGCATGTCGTAAAATAACCACGATTGAATATAAGTATCTTTCTCTCAATTAGATAACAACAAGCGAATAGCAAAGAATACGCTGCTTCTTTACTTCCGAATGCTCTTTATGATGGTTGTGTCGCTATACATGAGCCGAGTCTTATAGAATGCTTTGGGGGTGGAAGACTTCGGAATATTATAACTAAGAAAAAATAATTTCATTATGAATGATTTCAAAGATATAACAGTAGCAGTAGCCGGTACCGGCTACGTCGGTCTGAGCATAGCAACGCTATTGTCTCAGCACCATCATGTAACAGCAGTAGATGTAATCCCAGAGAAAGTGGAGAAACTCAACAATAGGATTTCTCCAATCCAGGACGATTACATCGAAAAGTATTTGGTTGAGAATCCATATCTTGGTGACACCATCCGATGCCCTAGTCATTAATACCTCGGAGTATCAGCGAGTGCTCAGCAAGGCATTGAGCTATACATCCGATAAGAACGCCATCGTTACGATTGGTATAAAGCCAAGCCGCCTAGAAACAGGCAATAGCTATATCGCTGCAGCATAGGCAAGGACATCCGATAGTATGAATACAAGAACTGCGTGGTTCATGCAGCCGATGAAATCAAGGCGGTAGTGCAAGGCTCGGATGGCTATAGCGTAGCTAGAAGAATGGGCAACTACTTGTTTGTTCTTTGAAAGAGAAACAGAGAATTAAGGAGTTTGTGCTGTCGTAATTCAGCGATGCAATGAATAAAATAGTTAGGTGAAAATGGAAAAGAGAAAAGTATTAAGTATTGCGGTTTTGGAATTATTGAGCAATATCTTAGGTGATACAACTGACGGCTTGACAGGAACTGAAATTCATAGGTTTTTGTTACAAGCTGGGATTTACGATATTTCTGAAAATGAGACCTTTTTAGCTAAACGTAAAAGACTGTTCAATGCTTTTACCAATTTCCAAAGTACCCAAAAATGTTGTAATAACATATTGAAATTCATTCAACTTGTCCTAACTCCTTCAAGATTTGTAGGAAAGTCTGAGGAATTTGAGGCATTGAGATCAAAAGTAAACCAACAGTTGGCATTTGAAGGTTATGAAATTAGAGAAAACGGAAAGTTTGCTCAGATTCAAAAAGCCAATGTCATTTCTGATGTAGAGCTAAAGGTCGAAAATTTAAAGCAAGAACTTATAAATAGAAATGCTCATAATCAAATATTCAGATATTGTACTCCTGAGCTTCTTTCTAATAACTATTTCCATTCCGTTTTTGAAGCAAGTAAGGGATTATTTCAGAGAATCCGCGATTTGTCAGGTCTTACTACTGATGGCAATGCCCTTATAGAGCAAGTGTTTAGTAGCAATCCTATTTTGATTATAAACAATTATCAGACAAAACAAGAGAAAGATGAGCATACTGGCTTTTGTAATCTTTTAAAAGGATTATGTGGAATGTTTAGAAATCCAGAAGCTCATCAACCTAAAATATTTTGGGATATAGATGAGCAAGATGCATTGGAAATTCTAGGTCTAATATCTTATTGTCATCGAAGATTGGATAAAGCTCAGAAGATTAGAAATGTATAATTAATAAGACGATTCTATGGAAAAGGACTATGTGTTTATTGATACTAGTGTATTTTGTAAAGCTAATTATTTTGTGAAAGATGGAACTATTAGTCATTTATTCCAATTGCATGACAAGGGAAGAATAATACTATTGATGCCAACAATTACAAAAAGAGAAGTGCAAAAACACTACAAGCAGGATTTAGTTGAGCAATTTGATAAGTTGTCTAAGTTGCATAAATTAAAAAATATAGAGTCTTATAACTTGCCTGTTATGAACAAAGATGATATTTATAAAGAGGTTAACAATAAAATCTCGGAAATGATGAATCATGTTTGTGAATTGGATTATTCTTATTGTCAAGATGTCGAAGCCGTCTTTGAAAAGTATTTTGAGAAACAATATCCATTTGCAGGAAAAGGAAAGGAAAAGGAATTCCCTGATGCTTTTGCATTGCAGGCAATAGAAAAATATGCTGCAGACAATCAGATTAAAAAGGTTATTGTATTGTCTGAAGATGGTGATATGGCAGGCTATCAAAGTCCCGTCTTGGATACATCAGAAGATTACAAGATGTATTTGTCTCGTAAATATAAGGAAGATGCCGATTTGTCTGGGTTTGAAAAAGCATTAAATGATTCTCTTCCAAATATTGAGCGCCAATTAAATCGGAAGGTTGAGGCTCTGTTAACTAATCCTGGCACTTATCAAGAAGTTATTAATTTAAATGAAGTGAGAGATGTTAGCTTGAATGGATTCGAGGTGGCACTCAATTCGGATGATTGTTATATAACTTCTATCAATGAGCATTCTATAGATATTGATTTGCATGCCAAAGTGGAATTTTCTGTATGTGTAGAATATTTAGATTTAGAATCCAGTTATTATGACCGAGAGTATGATCAATGGTTAGCTCGTAATTTTGAATTTAACATTATTAAAAGATCTGATAATATTGTTATAAGGCTAAAATATTATATAGATGACTTTAATTTGGAAGTTATAGATTATGGTATGGATAATTTGGAAGATGAAATAAATGGTAGAATATTTTAGAGTCTATTATGAGCGAGGAACAATACAATGAATTGCTGAAAGCCTATACCAAGGAAGCTTTGGCAAGCATGATAAAGGCTGATATACGCAGTAGGTTTCCCGAACCTTATGCAAGTATGTATTGTCAACAATTTGATGATTTCAAAAATGTTGCAGATTTCTTGGAATTTGCAGCAAAGTTAATGAGGAGAAAATAATATATATAACTAGTCTTTTCTTTTTGCTGGTTCATGTAAATAAGGCTTAAGGTTAGGCATAGAAAGCCCTGCATCAAGGCAGGTACCATCCTGCACAATATGACGAGACCTTTGATGGTCCGCCAACCATATAGCGTAGCGGTTCTGAGCACCGGAGGGCGGTTACATTCTCTCGTTCCTGAGGAAAGAGAGGCTTGGGGAGAAAGTGGAGCTCTCCTTGCAGGAGAGACGAAGAGGTTGAAAAAACTCCTTCTTTAATGGTAAAGAAGGTTTCTGTCCCCTGTAAGGGGAACCGAAAGGGTCGCAAAGACTATTGAAGGTAGGTTTTCGAAAATCTTATCATGTCCCTAATCCCATGTAATTATAACTCGAACAAAAAGGTGAATGTCAAAGCTGCCTAATTGGTAGCTCTAGCAATACCAATTAATAATATGCATTTTTTTGAAAAATGTTGGATGTGCTAACTGCTGAAAATCAGTAGTTACATTCTAACGGTGGTTTACTTAAAATTGAGATTAGACATGGCAAAGTATTATGTTGAAGTCATATTTACGAATAGAAGACCAAATTGCGCAATAGGCATACGCAACTCATCCTATTATAGAAGTAATGGACGACAAGATACCTTTACTTTTAGAAATAATGGTTTTACAATTGAGGCAGAGAGAAGTTGCAGCTATTCTGATGGTAGCATATTGAATAATAGTCAAAACTCATTGAATGGACAAATATTGAAAGGCTTACTTGTTTATTATGCGCTTGCGTCAGATTTTCCTAAGTTGAAGAATATTTCTATTCTGAGAAAGCGTCAGCGAAGATTGGGAGATTTTGTTTATACTGAGACTTTAGGGTTTCAACAGCCGCTTACTCCAGGAAATGTACGAAATTTACATTTGTCACAAGCAGATGTTAATGAAATCCTTGAAGAAACCGATAAAGGTATTGCTGTAAGGACCGCTTTAAGTTACTGGCTTAAAGGTGTTAATTCACAAGATAAATATTTTAAGTTTGATAGATATTGGAAAGCATTTGACCGTCTTTTGTTGCATCAAGGAAATACAACACGAGAACGTGATGGAATTCCAGCAATGAAAGCTTTGATACGAGGAAATGCAGGATTGTTTGTGAAATCTACAGCAATGACAAATACTGCCTCAGATGATTACATCCGTAAGTTTAGCTGGAACAAATTACTATATAAATGCAGTAAAAGATATACAAAACCTGAAGATATTTGTAGGCGTGCAACTGAATATTCTGATAGTCGTGCAATAAGGTTGTTTCAGAGTTTAGTATATGGACCAAAAGTACAAACTGCATTGAGTAGTGCGGGGCTTTGGACAAATGTAGTAAATCATTTTGCTGCTAATACAGCTACTATATGTGACATAGATATAGTTTTGTTATTGTCGCTTTCTTATACATATTATCTTCGTTGCAAACTGTTTCATGGCGAAGTTCCCGATAGTACGTTTAAATTGAAACCTACTGATGAAGATTGGGAAATTGAGGAATTGGGCAAATTACTAGAAATAGTAGTGTTTGAGCTATTAGAGCATAATCATATATTTAGATAACAGGGCAATTTATAATTATACAGTTTAAAATGTCAAATATCAAGGGCTTTGGTGAATTATGACAAAAGAACAAGTTTTAGCGCTGCAACGTGCTGACTTTGCCGTAGCAAAGTTCATAGAAGAGATATTAGTATCTGGGCATATAAAGGAATATACCTTTGATGAAACCAGAGACTCTGCTTTAGAATGTGCTAAGCAAAATATTGAGGCTTCATCTCTTACAGAACGAGAGAAATATGTGGCAAAAGAGAGTGTAGATAAAACTATACATGAAATTGCTAAGATATTTAAGAAAGGGATGATACAATCAGGAAGATTAATAGAAACAAAATGAAAGGTAATGATTTAGGCGGTCCCATCCCGCACAATCTGGCGTAGACCTTTGATGGTCCGCCAACCTTATAGCGTAGCGGTTCCGAGCACCGGAGGGCGGATACATCCTCTCGTTCCTGAGGAAAGAGAGGCTTGGTAAGAAAGGTGGAGCCTTCTTTAATGGTAAAGAAGGACGGGATGATTTTAGAAAACATGTTATTGATCAATAAATAATAATTATATGAAAGGAATAGTATTAGCAGGTGGAAGCGGTACTCGTTTGTACCCTATCACAAAGGGTATCAGCAAGCAGCTGATACCAATCTTCGATAAGCCGATGATATATTACCCAATATCAGTATTGATGTTGGCAGGTATACGTGAGATACTCATTATTTCAACCCCATTTGACCTGCCAGGTTTTAAACGCCTTTTAGGCGATGGAAGCCAGTTAGGTGTGAAGTTCGAGTATGCAGAGCAGCCATCACCAGATGGCTTAGCCCAAGCCTTCATTATCGGAGAGAAATTCATTGGTAATGATTCCGCTTGCCTCGTATTAGGCGATAATATCTTCTATGGTGCAGGATTAAATCAGATGCTGCATCAAGCAGTAGTAGATGCAGAACAGAATAACAAGGCTACCGTTTTTGGCTATCGTGTAAGTGATCCGGAACGATATGGAGTAGCTGAGTTTGATGAGCAAGGCAATTGCCTCAGCATTGAAGAGAAACCTCAGCATCCAAAGAGCAATTATGCAGTGGTAGGTTTATACTTCTATCCTAACAAGGTGGTAGATGTAGCTAAGCATATCAAACCATCTGCTCGTGGTGAGTTGGAAATCACAACAGTAAACCAGGAGTTTCTGAAGGATAAGGAGCTGAAGGTACAGACCATGGCTAGAGGATTTGCCTGGCTTGATACCGGAACTCATGATTCCCTTTCAGAGGCATCTACCTTTATTGAAGTTTTGGAGAAGCGACAGGGCTTGAAGGTGGCTTGTCTGGAAGGAATTGCATACCGCCAAGGTTGGATTACCGCAGAACAGTTGAGAGAAAATGCTCAGCCTATGCTGAAGAATGACTATGGCAAGTATCTCCTTTCAATACTTGAAGAGAAAGAACAAACATTAAAAAAGAATTTAGAATATTAAACTAGAAAAAGGTATCAGAACTTTCAAAATTATTTATGGGAACAAATATTAACATGACTACTGCTTCGGTTATGGGGGGGCAAAAAATACGTCGCTCAAACTTGGAGTTATACCGCATCATCGTGATGTTGCTAATAGTTGCACACCATTACGTGGTGAATAGTGGACTGACAGACGTGATGGCGGAGGATCCGCTTTCCTCTAAGTCGCTTTACCTCTATATGTTAGGGATGTGGGGGAAGACGGGTATCAATTGTTTTGTACTGATAACAGGATATTTTATGTGTCGCTCGCACATCACGTTGAGGAAGTTTTTAAAGCTGTTTTTGGAGATAATGTTTTATAACATTGTGATTTGGGCGATTTTTGTAGGGACCGGTTATGAGTCGTTCTCTATTAAACTTATGCTCAAGGAGCTATTGCCTATAGTCTCAATAGCTGATGGCTTCACCTCTTGTTTCCTTATCTTTTACTTGTTTATTCCATTCCTAAATATTTTGGTCAATAGTATGGATAAGCGAAAGCATGCATGTCTTCTGGCATTGTGCCTGTTTACCTATACCGTCTTGGGTACATTGCCGAAACTCTATGTTGTGTTCAATTATATCACGTGGTTTAGTATATTATATTTCATCTCTTCCTATATCCGAATTTATGGACTCTTCCCGCGCATTAAGAACTACCAATGGGGAGTGTTAACGCTTCTTGCTATTGTTCTTTCTTTAGCAAGTGCCATGTCTCTTATCGAACTTCATGTTCACTTAGGAATACCATTGGCTCCTTACAGGCTGGTATCTGATTCCAATGCCTTAATGGCGGTAGTTGTGTCGATATGTTCATTTATGTATTTCAAGGATTTGCCTATTAAACAGAGTAAAGTTATCAATACTGTCAGCGCCAGTACTTTTGGCGTGCTATTGATACATGCCAATAGTGATACTATGCGACAGTGGTTGTGGAAAGATACCTTTAATAATGTTGGACAGTATGCTTCAGACCATCTCGTGTGGTTCTCAATCGGGAGTGTGCTATCTGTTTTTTTCATTTGCATAATTTTGGATTATATTCGAATACATACCTTCGAAAAATGGAGTTTTCGAATCCTAGACAAGCGAATCGGAAATCGATAATAATAAAAAATAATTAAATCATATATCTTATGGATAAGAAATTAATTACAGTAACCTCTCCGTTACTGCCAAATTTGGATGAATTTCATGCTGAACTCCAGAAAATCTGGGACAGCAAGTGGATAACCAATAATGGTAGCTTTCATCAGCAGCTGGAGAAAGAACTTGCAGCTTACTTGAAGGTTCCATACATCAGTCTTTTTACAAATGGTACTTTGCCATTGCTTACTGCATTGCAAGCACTTCGTGTTACAGGCGAGGTTATAACTACACCATATAGCTTCGTAGCTACTACTCATAGCATTTGGTGGAATGGTTGCAAACCAGTATTTGTAGATATTGATCCAGCTACAGGTAATCTTGATCCTAACAAGATTGAAGCTGCCATCACTCCTAAGACTACCGCCATTATGCCTGTGCATGTATATGGAAAGCCTTGCGATACCAAGGCTATTCAAGATATTGCAGATAAGTATGGCTTGAAGGTTATTTATGATGCAGCTCATGCTTTTGGAGTTGAAGTAAATGGAGAGAGCATCTTGAATGCTGGTGATATGAGCACTTTGAGTTTCCATGCAACTAAGGTATATAACACTATCGAAGGTGGTGCAATGATTATGCACGATGAGAAGACCAAGAAACGCATAGATTACTTGAAGAACTTCGGCTTTGCAGGAGAAACCGAGGTTGTTGGTCCTGGTATCAATAGTAAGATGGATGAGATGCGTAGTGCTTATGGCTTGCTGAACTTGAAGCAAGTTGATGCCGCTATTGAGGCTCGTCATCAGGTAGCTATCAAGTATCGTGAGGCTTTGCGCAATGTTGAAGGCATTACCTTCTTCGATGACATGCCTGGTGTTCGTCATAACTATAGTTACTTCCCAATCTTCATTGATGCACAGAAGTATGGTATGACCCGTGATGAACTTTATGCAAAGATGAAGTCTCAGAATGTATTGGGGCGTCGCTATTTCTATCCGTTGATTAGCGAGTTCTCTACTTATCGTGGTTTGGAAAGTGCTGATCCGGCAAACTTGCCGAATGCTCATAAAATGGCTGATAGCGTAATCTGTTTGCCTATGCATCATGCTTTGAGTGATGAGGATATTCAGAGAACTTTGAATTGTATTATTAAATAGGAAAATAATGAAACAGAAAAAAATAATGCTCTTAGGAGGCATTAGATATTTGCTCCCTGTAATTAAAGCTGCTCATGAACAAGGCTATTATGTAATTACAGCTGATTATCTTCCAAATAATGTTGCCCATAAATATTCTGATGAATATGTCAATGTAAGCATTATTGACAAGGAGGCAGTCTTGAAGGTTGCACAAGAAAAGCAGATAGATGGTATCATGTCTTTTGGTGTGGATCCTGGTGTTGTTGCTGCTTCATATGTGCAGAATAAGATGGGATTACCATCATTTGGCCCATTTGAGTCTGTTGAGATACTTCAAAATAAGGATAAGTTCCGTGCTTTCTTAACAGAAAATGGCTTCAATGTACCTTGGGCTTTTGGCTTTGCAAGTAAGGAAGAAGCGTGGGAATCACGTTCTAAATTCTCATATCCTCTTATTGTAAAACCAACCGACTCTGCTGGAAGTAAAGGTTGTACTCGTGTAGATTCAGAAGACGAATTAATGACTGCTATTACTTATGCTTTCAAATATACAATTAGTGGTCATATAATCATAGAAGAGTTCTTGGAAAAGAAAGGTTGTTCTTCTGATACAGATAGTTATGCTCAAGATGGTAAGTTAAGATTCGTAAGTTTTTGTGCACAACGCTTTGACCCAAATGCAACAAATCCATATACACCTGCAGCTTATTCTTGGCCTTCAACTTTTACTAAGGAAGAAGAAGAGTACCTTACAAGTGAGATTCAGAGACTAATTACTCTTCTAGGTTTGAAAACTTCAGTTTTTAATATCGAGACAAGAGTAAGCCCAAATAACAAACCATATATAATGGAATTAACTCCTCGTGGCGGAGGCAATAGACTATGTGAAATGCTTCGCTATGCAACAGGTGTTGATATGATAACTGCCATAACACGAGCAATGGTGGGCGATGAGCCAAATGTTATAGAACAGAAGCCATATAATGGGCATTGGGCAGAGATAATACTTCATGCTGATAAAGATGGAGTGTTTGAAGATATACATATAGATCCTTCACTTCCTGCAGAAATCATAGAAAAAGATCTTTGGGTAAAAACAGGAGATTATGTTCATGGTTTTGAAGCAGCTAATGATGCTATAGGAACCTTAGTGCTTCGTTTTGATAATGCACAAGATTTAGAGAATGCGATAACAAATCAGTCTTCTTGGCTTAAAGTTGTAGTTAAATAATGTAACTATCTTCTTTTCTGTAAAGAATAGTAGAAATCTATAATTAATAAAAAACAACTTAATTTTTATGAAAAAGTTATTGATACTTGGAACAAGTACAGGTAGTGTTCAGATAGTTAATTATGCAAAATCTATTGGTATTTATACGATAGTAACAGATTTTTTTTCAATTGAACAATCTGAAGCAAAAAGATACGCAGATGAGTGCTGGAATATAAGTACAGCAGATGTAAATCAATTAGAAAAAAAATGTATTGAGGAAAATGTTGATGGTGTTTTTGCTGGTGTTTCAGAATTTAATCTTGATAAAGTCTTAGAATTAACAGAACGTCTTCATCTTCCTTGTTATATCAATAAGAATGCTTGGGGGTATGCCCGTAATAAATATGAATTCAAACAAGTATGTAAAAAGGTAGGTGCTCCTGTTTCTCCGGATTTCTGTTGTGATGGGTATCCTTCTGAAGAAGATATGGCCAATGTTGTTTATCCTGTAGTAGTAAAACCGGTAGATAAAAGTAGCAACAAAGGTTTGACTTTTGTAAATAACAAGGAAGAATTATTGCAGGCAATAGAAAAAGTTAAGACAGTTTCTGATAACCCTAATGTCATCGTAGAACGAAAACTACATGGTCAGGAAGTTACTGCGTATTATGCTATTGCCAATGGTGAGCCATCTTTGGTATCCTTCTATTCCATGAATTCGGAACCAGGTATGCCTATTTATACCTATAGTCTGACAACTACTGTATCAGACACTTTGTTGGATAAGTATGTTGCTGAAGTAGATGAAAAGGTAAAACAGGTTATAAAGGAAATCAAATGTAAAGATGGTATTGCTTGGTTTGAGATTATTTATGATGAAGATGGACATTTCTATTTGTTAGAAATGGGACATTGTCTTCCTGGAGATATGATGTTTGTTCCATTGACTGATGTAACAGGATTTAATTCCATTGCATGGTTGGTAAATTATGCAGTGGGTAACGATCTTGATTCAAGAGTCTTGCCTCAATCTCAAAAAGAACCATACAAGAAGTGTGGTTGTTCTTATATGCTTTGGACAAAACAAGGAGGTAAAATAACTCAGATTATTGGATTGGACAAATATAAGAATGATACTAATTTCTTTGTACATGAGATAGCACATAAGAATTCTGATGTTCAACAATATAGACCTCTCTCTATAATTACCTTTACCGTAGAAAATTGTCAAAAGATGTGTGATGTGATTGAGGATATAAATAAAACAGTTCATTACAAGGATGAACATGGTAACGACATGCTTATCTATTTTGATGACTATTCTCACCTTTTATCTCAGGCAAGATAATGGCAGATTCTGATTTAAAGAAAAATCTCAATACACTAGATGTTCTTTCTGTTGCCTTTGGAGCCATGATAGGCTGGGGCTGGGTCGTATCTTCTGGGCAATGGATAACATCTGGTGGTGTCTTAGGTACAGTTATTGGTTTTCTTATAGGTGGTTTGATGATATATTTTGTTGGACTTGCCTATGCCGAATTGACCACGGCTATGCCTAAATCTGGAGGTGTACAAAACTTCTGTTATGCAGCCTTTGGTCCTGTGGGAGCCTTTGTGAGTACCTGGGCATTGATATTGAGTTATGTTGGAGTCGTATGTTTTGAAGCAGTATCATTTCCTACTATCATACAATATATTTTTCCTGGATTCTTGAAGGGATATCTATATACCGTTAAGGGCTTTGATATTTATGCGTCCTGGTTGATAGTGGCAATCATAGCTGCTGTGATAATTGTTTATATCAATATAAAGGGAACTAAAAAGGCAGCCAAGTTACAGAATATCTTGACTTGTATTATTGCAGGAGTGGGATTGATATTGGTTGCTGGTTCTGCTTTTACAGGAAATACTAATAATATAAGCCAACAATTATTTGTAGGTGATAATACTATTTCTGTTGTTGAAAATGTAGCTAAGGTTGCTATCATGACTCCTTTCTTCTTATTTGGCTTCGATGTAATCCCTCAGGCAACTGAGGAGATAAATATGCCATTGAAGAGATTGGGGCGTATGATGATCCTGTCCATAGCAATGGCTGTTGGTTTTTACGCATTGGTTGTATTGGCAATAGGTTATGTTATGAATGGCAATCAGATGCTTATTTCAATGCAAGGTGCAGGATTGGTTACTGCAGATGCGATGGCTATCGCTTTTAATAGTCATACGATGGCAAAAGTATTGATATTGGGAGGACTTTGTGGTATCATTACCAGTTGGAATTCATTTTTAATTGGTGGTAGTCGTGTTATGTTTGCTATGGCAAAGTCACGGATGATTCCTAGTAGCTTTGCAAAATTGCATCCTGTCTATAAAACCCCAATTGTAGCATTGTTATTGTTAGGTTTTACATCTATTATAGCTCCATTCTTTGGAAGAGTTATGTTAGTTTGGATAGTAGATGCCGCTAACTTTGCCTGTTGTCTGGCATATTGTATTGTTTCTCTATCATTTGTCGTTTTGCGAAAGAAGAAAGCAGATTTGAAGCGACCATATCGGGTAAGACATGCATATTGGGTAGGTATAATGGCAGTGCTTATGTCTGGCTTTATGGCTGCGATGTATCTGATACCAGGCTCTGCTTGCACTCTTGTATGGCAAGAGATGGTTATTGTGGTTGGTTGGACTCTTTTGGGCATCTTTTTGGGTATTAGAGGGAAGAAATTGTACAAAGACTTTTTTGCTTCAGGCATGGAGAAATAAAAAGGATATAATACGATATTATGAAGATATGAGGTTCTTTTATTTATTGAGGAACTAATGTAAATTAAATTTATGCAACAAGATTCATTAAAGAATAAAACCAAAAAGGGATTAGCTTGGAGTATGATTGAGAGGTTTGCCACTCAGGGTGTGCAATTCCTTTTTGGAATCATTCTCGCCCGTTTACTTTCACCGGATGATTATGGTGTCATAGCTATGCCTTTGGTGTTTTTAGCTATAGCTCAATGTATAATAGATAGTGGCTTTTCAACTGCGCTTATTCGTAAGCCAGAATTGACAGAGGACGATCTTTCTACAGCTTTCTATTTCAATATAGGCGTAGGAATTTTGTGTTATGCTGTATTGTTTTTCACATCCCCATTAATAGCAGATTTTTATCATACGCCAATTCTTTCTAGTTTGTTAAAAGTAACGGCTTTGGCAGTACTCTTTAATCCTTTATGTGCGGTACAACAGGCTATTCTTACTAGAAAAATAGACTTCAAGACACAAGCTATAGTTTCCCTTAGCGGTGCCGTAGTAAGCGGTATTGTAGGATTGTATATGGCCTATAACGGTTTTGGAGTTTGGTCTTTGGTTTTCCAGCAAGTTGGTGGTTATGTAATGAGAACTATTTTGCTTTGGGTATTAGGGAAATGGAAACCTAAAAGGCAGTGGTCGTGGGAGTCTTTCAATTATCTTTGGGGGTTCGGTAGTAAGATGCTTGGTTCGGGTTTGTTAGAAACAATATATAATAATATATATCCTATAGTTATTGGAAAGTATTTTAGTGCACAAGATTTGGGAAATTATACTAGAGCACAACAGTTCTCATCATTGCCTTCTAGCAATTTGACAGGTGTGCTTCAGAGAGTAACATTCCCTGTATTGAGTTGTATACAGAATGACGATGAACGATTAGCAAAAAACTATCGTAAAATATTAAAGTTATCGGCTTTTCTTATATTTCCACTGATGTTGATGCTTTCAGCTATAGCAGACCCTTTGATTAGAATATTGTTGACTGATAAATGGGAAGGATGTATTATCCTTTTGCAGATAATATGTTTCCAAATGATGTGGTTTCCTATCCATGCTATTAATCTCAATTTACTTCAAGTGAAAGGACGTTCTGATTTATTTTTTCGCTTAGAAGTAATAAAAAAGATAATAGGTGTTTTAATTATGTTTATAACCATTCCAAATGGTATTATTTGGATGGTAAGTGGTGGTATTGTAAGTTCAATGTTTGCACTTGTTATAAATACATATTATACAGGCAAATTGATAAATGTAGGCTATTTTAATCAAATGCGAGATTTAATTCCAATATTTGGAGTATCTATAGTAATGTGGGGATTTGTTCATATGTCTTTCATGCTTTCAAGAAATATTTATGTCCAATTATCTTTTGGTATCTGTGTTGGAATAATTGTATATATCATTCTGAGCAAGATATTTTTAATATCAGAATGGGACGATGTTATGAGTATGATGCCAGATAAATTTAAAAGAAAATCATATAAATCATAGTAAGTTAGAGTATTATTTCGATAAATTAATACACATGCAAAAGTATAAAAATGGGAAATAAGAATTATATTATAATTGGAGCAATGGGGGGATATATCTCGGGAGCTCCAATCTATTATAGGAACAAAGCTCTTTATATGAAATCCAAAGGTTGGAATGTGTTTTGTATTTCTTGTAGGGCAGGTAAGGTTTATGTTGGAGGATTGGAGCAATTTATTATAGGAACTTTTCCTATATTGGCAACCAAAGCTTATCTCTTTTCATCGTTTAACCAGGAAAAAATTATAGGAGAGATAATCAAATGTCTTCCTATACTTGAACAAGATATTATTATAGAAACAGGTACATACTATACGGCTTATTGGGGAGAATTACTTGCTCAAAAGCTAAAAGCTAGGCATTTGGTTATTTATTTAGATGAACATAATGTAGGTATACGAAAAGGACAATCTAATTTTTTTAGATTTAAATATGAGAGGGAAGAATTAGCATGCATAAGTAATGATGCGTATAAAGATATATTTTTACCATTGTTTCGTTATGTTGAAAATCGTGCTTATACAGTTCCTTGTTATTGTCAAAATTCGTTAGAAGATGTTGTCTCTCCTGTTATTAACAATGTTTTAAAGACAGATTTTACAATAGGATATGTTGGTAGATTAGAGAAAGATGCTTTTAAAACTCTTATCGATAATTTATGCTTATTTGCTAAGCAGAATTCTAATAAGATAATTTCTCTCAATTGTTTTGGAGATTATGGAAATAAAGAAGATGAAGATGTTTTAAGGAAAAGACTTTCTGAATTTTCAAATATACAATTATACATTTCAGGTTTTTTATTTCCTATTCCGAAAAAAGCAATAGAAAAGTGTGATTTATGTTTTGGATCTGCGGGTAGTGTTGATGTTGCTTTAAAAGCTAATGTCGCAACTATAGAAATTAATGTCTATTCTAATATGCCTGAAGGATTCAAAGAAAACGTGATAGAAGATGGTTGTGTCGTATGTCCTAATTGCAAAACCATTTTGGATTATCTAAATGTTTTTTTTATAGGTAAATATAGACCTAAAATACAGGATTATAATCTGAAAGATGAAACTTATGAAATGGATAAATGTTTGAGAGAACATTTGCTTTTCATGGATCATTCTTTATTTTACAAGCAATTATATTTTAATTTTCTCTCTATACGATTATCATTTAAAGAAAAAATTGCGAAATATGGCATTTACCTTTTAGGGTATGACATTTATCAAATATTGATACTACTTAGAAATAAGATTAAACGCTTTTGTATTTGTAATATTTGAAAAAACATTAGGCTAATATGTTACCAAAAGTATTTTTTTACAAAAATAAATTATGATACCAAAAGTAATTCATTATTGTTGGTTTGGAGGTAATCCTCTGCCAAAGAGTGCACAGAAGTGCATTGCGTCATGGAGAAAGTATCTCCCTGATTATGAGATAAAGGAATGGAACGAGAGTAACTTTGATGTGAATATCATTCCTTATACAGCTGAGGCATACAAGGCAAAGAAGTATGCCTTTGTTAGTGATTATGCCCGTTTCTGGATTCTCTATAAATATGGTGGTCTATATTTTGATACGGATGTAGAGGTTATCAAGAATATGGATGACATCATTGCCAATGGAGCTTTTATGGGACTCGAAAAAAAGCAAGTTGGAGCAACGCCTAACTGCATAGGCGTTGCTCCAGGTCTCGGGCTTGGGGTAAACCCAGGTCTCGGGCTGTACAAAGAGCTATTGGATGTTTATGACGATAAACATTTGTTTTCTGCATTTGGAAAAATCGGTGGAACGATAGTTGATATAACTTCAAAAATCATGCAGAAAAAAGGTATAAAACGACAAAGTGATGGCTTTTTGCATTGTGGGGAAATCACAATATATCCAGAAGAGTATTTTTGTCCCAAGAACTATTATACCGGGGAGTTGACAATAACTCCTAACACTTGTGCTATACATCATTATACTGCAACGTGGCACAAAGATACGAAAACGATTTTTGAAAAAATTAAAAATCGCTTGTTTTTGATGTTTGTTAGATATTCAGTACAGATTACTTATGCAAAGAACAAATGTAAAAATTGATTGGGTATTTTTGATTTATGCTTTTGTAACTTTATTCTTCGGAACAAGTATCATGTCCTTTTGTGGATTGATTCCTACTGAAGATGGATTGATTGCAAGAACTCATTATCAAGGAATTCCATTCTTAATATGGGCATATTTAAGTAATCGTAAAGTAAGATTCTTGAAAGAGGATAAAATCTTTTTGTTCTTTTCGCTATTGATAGTTCTGTTACGAATCTTCTTGTTTAGGGTCGGGAATCTTGCACAAGTGGTAACAATGTCAATAGAACCTATGATGGTACTTGCAATATTACGTTCTGCTAATATTAAGACGATTAAATATTTGACCTATTTGATGTTCCTTTTTTTCTTGGTGGAATGTGGTGTTGCATTGCTTGAGGCTGTAACTCGAGTTGTAATATTTGACTATAAGGATATGTGGAATGACGGTATTATGCTATATGAACTTCGGTCCCATAGCTTGCATGGTCATCCTTTGCAGAATGCTTTTATTGTTTCAACTATGATGATTGCCGTGATGTTGTCAAAGCTTAGTTTACCTATGAAATATTCGTTGTATTTCTTAGGATTAATGGCTTTGTTTTGCTTTAATACTCGTAGCTCTATTTATTTGATGGGAGGAGTATTAGGGGTTGGATTATGGAGAGATTTGTTTTTGAATAAAAATGTTTCTGTTACAAAAAAGATATTGATGTTTTTCTTTGTCTGGGCTTGTCTTGCTTATTTATTTGTACAGATTGAAAATTTTGAACTTGGTTCAAGATTAGCAACAAAAATGAATAAAGACGATACAAGTTCGCAAGCTCGTTTTTTGATATTGAAAATGTTACAAGACCTAACCTTTGTAGACTTACCTTTTGGTACTGATGGAGTGCAAATCGAGTTCTTAATGAAGAAGAACGGTTTAAGGATTCTTGAAAATTCTCTATTTATTATTTTATATCAATTCGGTATCTTATATTTAATTTATTATATAGTGCTTTGGACAAAAAAGCTTTTCGATTTGTGTGATTCGAAATATCAATTTATAATGTTTATGCTTGTCTTGGCAATATTGATAAATACCAACAATTCTCTGTGTACTAATACTCCAGTAATAGTATTTGTTATATTCTCAGTTTATCTAATGAAATATATTAATCATAAGACTTATGAAGCTATCAATAATAATACCAATTTACAACGTTGAAAAGTATATTGGACGTTGTGCGGAAAGTGTTCTCAATCAAAATGTTCCCCCATCTCAGTATGAGGTGATATTTGTAAATGATGGCACTAAAGATAATAGTGTTGAAGTTTTGAATAAAGCTATAGATTTTGAGAAGTTTCCAAATTTTCATATCTATAACAAAGAGAATGGTGGACTCAGTTCAGCTCGTAATTTTGGTTTAGATAAAGCACATGGTGATTATGTTTGGTTTGTTGATTCAGATGATTGGATAGAACCAAATTGTTTAGCAAAAATTGTAAAAAAACTAAATGAAATGAATCCTGATATTCTTTATATTCATGCAGATGATTATGAGGATGATAAAATTTATAAGAGGGGAGATTACTTTGATTTTGGGATTGTTCGTGGAAAATACTTTTTAGAATATCTTAAAAAGTATAATTGTACTCAATTTTATATTCTTAAGCGTGGCTTCATCTTGCAATACGAATTTAAATTTCGTTTAGGCTTATTGCATGAAGATAACGAGTTTACTCCTCGTGTTTTATATCATGCCTCTAAAGTAACTTCAATAGAAGGATATTTCTATCATTTCTTTAAACATCCAGGATCAATTACAACGACACCGAATCCCAAAAAGCTAACTGATTTGATAGAGATAGCAAAAAGTTATAAAGAGTATGCTAAGGAGTTACCTGATAAAGATAAGTACTTATATTGCAATGTTATTGGTAATAACATCAATCAAGCAATGTTTGAATGTCCGAAATATACTAAGGATATACAGCAAGCCGTGAATTCTGCTATAAGTAAAGGGAATTTTTCTGGCGATTTGTTAAAAGCTAGTATAAAAAAATATAAACTGGAAGGTTTTCTTTTTACTATCTTTCCAAAGAAGTGTTTAAAAATTTATTCTTTTTTACAGTGTTTCAATAGAGATAAAGGTGGTCAAAACAAAATGAGACAATTGAAGTCGTAAAGGCATTTTATAATGTGCATATAGATTGTTAGTTTTATAATCCTCAAATCCGCAACCTATAGGGTTTAGTGGGATTTTGCTTGCAAAGCGACA
>OJNO01000330.1_pt1 | contig 26114 bp, 26 predicted proteins | sample 1597761 | NCBI WGS metagenome assembly OJNO01 (sample SAMN00265071, study PRJEB22529) | human gut metagenome
GGCAATACCGCACAATTCCCGCCTTACGGCTTAAGCACCGCTCCGGCGGCTGCGGCACTTAGAATTATGCGGTATTGCCTTAAGGCGTTTTTCTTCGTGTTTTGGTTTCCAATATTTGCAGCGTTCCGGAACGGTCAAGACCGTTCCCTACAGAATGTTTTGGGGCGCATTGCTAACTTGCAAAATATCCGTAGGGCGCTGCGCCCGCAGGCGCGTTTCGGAGGCCCGCTTGACGGGCAATGCCCGTCAGTTTGCAAAGCAAACCCGCTCGTGCAGTTGCAAAACCCACTGGGCTTTGCATTGCTCGCCATCACATTTTCGTAAAGGCAACACCGCGGGATAAATCAATGCTTATACAAAATGCCGCACCCATACCAGGTGCGGCATCTGTTTTATTCGCTTTGGTTATTTCGCGTACTCGGTGGCGCGGCTTTCGCGGATCACGCTGACCTTGATCTGGCCGGGGTAATCCAGCTCGTCCTCGATCTTTTTGGCAACCTGGCGGGCCAGCAGGATGACCTGATCATCACCAACCTTATCCGGCTGGACCAGAATGCGGACCTCGCGGCCTGCCTGCACGGCGTAAGAGCTTTCAACGCCCTCAAAGCCGTTGCACAGGGCTTCCAGCGTTTCCAAACGCTTGATATAGCTTTCCATGTTTTCACGGCGGGCACCGGGGCGGGCTGCGCTGATGGCATCCGCTGCCATAATAATGAAGGCAAGCACCGTCTTGGGCTCCACATCGCCGTGGTGGGCTTCGATTGCATGAATAATCTGCGGGTTCTCGCGGTACTTCTTGCAGATATCCACACCGATCTGCACATGGCTGCCCTCGATCTCATGGTCAAGGGCCTTGCCGATATCATGCAGCAAGCCTGCGCGGCGTGCCAGCTGAACGTTCACGCCAAGCTCGCCAGCCATCAGGCCGGCCAGCCATGCCACTTCCAGAGAATGGCTCAGCACATTCTGGCCATAGCTGGTGCGATACTTCAGGCGGCCGATCAGCTTGACCAAATCGGGATGCAGGCTGTGGATACCAAGGTCCATCACAGCCTTTTCGCCCTCGCGCTTCATCTGAATTTCCAGTTCGCGGCGGCACTTATCCACGGTCTCCTCAATGCGGGCCGGGTGGATACGGCCATCGGCGATCAGGCGCTCCAGGGCCATGCGGGCCACTTCACGGCGGGTCTGGTCAAAGCTGGAAAGGGTGATGGCTTCCGGCGTATCATCAATAATGAGGTCACAGCCAGTGGCAGTTTCCAGAGCGCGGATGTTGCGGCCCTCGCGGCCAATGATGCGGCCCTTCATCTCGTCAGATGGCAGCGGCACCACGCTGACGGTGGCTTCACTAGTGGCATCGGCTGCGCAGCGGGCAATGGCCTGGCCGACCAGCTCACGGGCGATGGCATCACATTCGTCCTTCATGTTAGCCTGATAGGCGCTGATCTTCATGGCCTTTTCGTGGGTCAGCTCATCGTCAATGTTCTTCAACAACACGGCGCGGGCATCTTCCTGGGTCATGGCGGCGATGGTTTCCAGCTTTTCGGTCTGGCGCAGCTTGAGCTGTTCCAGCTCGTCCAGGCGGGCTTCCACCAGTTCGCCGCGCTTTTTCAGGTCCTCTTCCTTGCGCTCCAGGGCTTCGGTCTTGCGGTCCAGGGCATTTTCCTTCTGGTCAATGCGGTTTTCCTGACGGCTGATCTCAGCACGGCGCTGTTTGATCTCCTTGTCGGCCTCTGCCTTCTGGGCATCGACCTCGGCTTTCAGACGGAAAGCCTCATCCTTTGCTTCCAGAATGGCTTCCTTGCGCTTCTGGTCAGCGGTCTTGATCGCTTCGTTCACCAGCCGGGTCGCCTCGGCCTCGGCGCTGCCGATCTGGGCCTCTGCGGTCTTTTTACGGTTGTTGTAACCAATAAAATAGCCCGCAGCTGCGGCAGCGACAGCAACGATCAATGCCACGATCACTCCGATCACGGTCATTGTTCTTCACTCTCCTTAACAGTCAAATTTTGCTTTAACAGGCAGGAGACGCTGTGCGGCCGAACGCGGGCCAGACATCAATCAAATTTTCAACGCAAAAGAGGCCAACAAGAACAGACGCAGAGAAAAATCTTCCTGTGCGGTAGGTCTGGTGCAGCTTTTCGATTTACAAGATGTGCTTATAAAAACGGGCAGATGAAGCCCCATTGAAATATCTGGTCGCGGAATGTTCCGCCTGCAGCGTCTTAGATTCCATACTACTTCTTATATTACGAAACATTTTGCACAATGTCAAGGAGAAGTAAGGCCGAAAGCGGAAATTATTTTTTTATTTATTCGAGATACATCCGGCGCAGGCGCATCAGGCGGGCCGGAGTGAGGCCGTATTCGGCTTCCAGATAGGCGTCGGCACTGCCATAGCGCTCCCGGATGATGCCCAGCACGAAGGGAGCAGACTCCGGGTGGACGCCGAACACGCCGAGGTAGAAGTCCTTCCGGGCGGGGTCAGCGGCGATCTCCTCAGCGTGCTCGGCCCAGACGGCTTCCAGCTCCGGCCTGCGCCAGATGTTCGTCTTCTCAAAATCTTCGGCGATGGTCTTGTCCGACGCGCCCAGCGCCAGCAGGATGAGGATGGCGGCCACGCCGGTGCGGTCCTTGCCCGCCGAGCAGTGGAAGAGCACCGGCGTCTCACCGGCTTCCAGCGCACGGAACAGCTCCTTGTACGCCTTGTTGCCGAAGAGCATCCGCTCGTACATGGCGTCCGCCATCCGACGGCCCTCGTCGGGCATTCCCTTCAGCAGATTCTCCCGGTCTTCGGGCGAAAAGTCCACCTCTTTGCCGTTCTCAAGGCAGAGGCCGCAGATGCGCACCAGCCGCGCGCCGTCCGGCACATAGTCGGGCGTCTCGGCAGCTTCGGCCTCGCTGCGCAGATCGAGGATGAGGCGCAGGCCCAGAGAATCCAGCAGCTTCCGGTCAGCCTCGCTGGTGAGTTTCCACGTCGGGATGCCCCGGTAGATCTGGCCCCACTTGATGTGCTTGCCCTCATCGGCCTCGTAGCCGCCCAGCTCGCGGAAGTTGTGTCCGCCCTCAAAGGGCAGCTGCGTGCCGGGGGCAGGATGTACCACGGCGGGCTTTGCCGCCGCGCTGGACAGGACGGGCAGGTTATAGAAGGGCTTCGCCGACCGTCCGCGCCGGGGCGGCAGGCTGACCGCACCGCCCAGCACCTCCATCAGGTAGCTGCGCAGCAGGTCGATATAAGCCGAAGCATGGTCGCGCCGCTGCAAAAGTGAGACGCAGAGGGGCGGCAGGTCTTCCAGCAGGACATCCCGCACCCGGTCCAGCTCCCGCCGCGCGCCCGGCTCGTACCGGGTCAGGCAGGTGCAGAGCTGCTCCTGCACGAGGTAGTACGCCTGATAAAAGCTGGGGCCTATCTCGGCGTTGGGCGCAAAGCCCGCCCGGGCGCAGGCCTCCCACAGCGGGGCGAACAGGTCCTGCCGCAGGCTGGGCAGAAGGACCCGCTGGTTCCGCAGCTCGGCCAGCGGCACACTCTCCTTTTCCCAGAAGGGGTGGCCCCGCGGCACCAGCAGGCAGGCCGGGTCGGCCCGCAGGGTGGTGCGGGCCAGCACCGGCGCGGCACAGCCCAGATCCATCACAAGGCCCGCATCCAGCTCGCCCTGCTCCACGCCCTCGGCCACAGCGTCGTTGTCCAGCAGGCGGAAGCGCATCTCGATGTGGGGGTACTGCTGGCGGAACTTGTCCAGCTGGGTCTCGAGGCCGGGCAGATAGTCCGGTACCAGCGAGACGCTGATGCCGATGCGCACCGGCTGGGCCGACTGTATCTCGGCGTGGAGCGCCGCCTGCATCTGCTGGAACTGCTCTACCACCGGCGCGGCATGGCGCTGCAGGCTCACGCCCCGGTCGGTGAGGCTGAGCCTGTGGTGAGCGCTGAGGAAGAGCGGCCCGCACAATTCGGCCTCGAGGGCCGAGATGCTCTGACGCAGGGCCTGTCGGGATAAAAACAGGCGCTGGGCCGCGCGGGTGTAGTTCATCTCCTCGCAGAGGACCAGAAAATAATGCAGTTGGCGGATGTCCATCGTTTCCTCCTGAATCTTAGAGTGGTATGGGTAAAGAATACCGCCTTTTGGCCGGATTGTAAAGCCGCTGGAAACAAAATCCCGCTTTTCTCCGCTATTGACGCCGGGCTTTCCCGTGTGTAAGATAAAGGAAAGGAGGCTCTGCCCATGAAACATAACACTCCGGCGCAGGAGGTCAAAAGCCTCGAGACGCTGTTTTTCACCTTTTTCAAAATCGGTCTGTTCACCTTCGGCGGCGGCTACGCCATGATCGCCCTGCTGGAAGAAGAGTTCATCCAGCGCCGCAAATGGCTGGACAAAGACGAATTCCTCGACATGACCGCCATCGCGGAATCCACCCCCGGGCCGGTGGCCATCAACAGCGCCACCTACCTCGGCTACAAGCTGGCCAAAGTTCCCGGCGCGGCCACGGCCACCGTGGCTGTCTGCCTGCCGTCCTTCCTCATCATCTACGCCATCTCGCTGTTTTTCGAGCAGTTTACCCAGCTCACTGTCATCGCCAACGCCTTCAAGGGCATTCAGGTCTGCGTCATCTACCTCATCTTCTCGGCAGGCGTGCGGATGCTCAAAGCGCTGGACAAGTCGCCCTTTGCCACCGGCGTTCTCGCCGCCGTCATGCTGGTGATGGTGGGTCTCTCGCTGGCCGGTGTCAGCGTCTCGTCCATCCTGCTCATCCTTCTCAGCGGTGCGGCAGGTGTGGCTGCATGGCTCATCGGCCGCAGAAAGGAAGGGAAGTAAGATGTTTCTGAAATTATTCCTCACTTTTCTGGAGATCGGTGCCGTCTCCTTCGGCGGCGGCTACGGCATGATCTCCCTCATCCGGGAGAAAGTCCTGCTCAACGGCTGGCTCTCTGAGGCCGAGTTCCTGAGCTTCATCGCGGTGTCGGAGTCCACACCCGGCCCGCTGGCCGTCAACATGGCCACCTTCATCGGTGCGTCGCAGGGCGGGGTGCTGGGGGCGTTCTGCGCCACGCTGGGCGTCGTTCTGCCGTCCTTTTTCATCATTCTGCTCATCGCGGCCCTCATCCACGACCTGCTCAAGTACGCCGGGGTCGAAGCTTTCCTCTCCGGCGTCCGGCCCTGCGTCGTGGCCCTCATCCTCTCCACGGCCTTCACCATGGGGCTGAGCACTCTGCTGGGCATCTCCACCGCCGCTGAAACGCTCTCGCCCGCATGGCGGGGCATTGGCATCCTTGCAATTTTGGCCGGGGTGCGGCTCATCTGGCAGAAAGCCAGAGGCAAAGCCCCTTCGCCCATCGGGATGATCCTGCTCTCGGCGGTGCTGGGCGCAGTTTTATACCAATAAAAAAGAACGGCATCTGAGCTTTTCTCCGATGCCGTTCTCTATTTTGCTCTTCTGAAATCCGATTCACAGACCCGGCCATTCTGGGCCAGAACGCGGCGCAGGACCTGCATCACGCCGGAGCTGGTGTTGGGCGGCGCAAGGAAGGGCACCTCCTCCCGGAGGGCGGGCGAGCCGTTCTCTACAAGGAAACCGTATTTTGCCGCCTTCAGCATCTCCGCGTCGTTGAAGGTGTCGCCGAACGCCATCATGCCCTCGGGCAGGACGCCCAGACGCTCCCCCAGAAGAAGCAGGGCCGCGCCCTTGTGGACGCCGGGGTTCATGATGTCCACCCAGTCTGCACCGGCCACTGCCACCGAGAAGCGCCCGCCCCAGACCGGGCCATAAAGCGCGTCGTAGCCCTTCTGGGCATCTCCCTCGGGGAAGTAGATGGTGAATTTATCCACCCGGGCGGTCACGTCCTCCAGATGAGGGACATATTCCACCTTGGTGTAGAATCTCTTGAAGACCCTGTCGTATGGCCGGAACTGCTCCTCCACATAGGCCGTTTCCAGCCCGCAGAGGACGGCGGCGTGGCCCGCGCTCCGGGCCTGCCCGGCCAGCGTGTGCCAGTCGGCAACGTCCATCTCGGAGAGATACAGGCTCTCGCCCTTCCAGCAGATGGCACCGCCGTTGTCACCCACAAGGATGATGTCGTCCTGCAGGGGCGCGAACATCTCCTCTAAGGTATAGATGGGCCGTCCGCTGGCGGCAGCGAACCGGATGCCCCGCTCTGCCAGAGCGCGGACAGTCTCCGCAAAGTCCGGCGGGAGCCGGCTCTGGTCGTCCAGCAGGGTGGCGTCAAGGTCGGAGGCAATGAGGCGGATGACGTCCATGTGCGCCTCCTCAGCCCACATAGCTGATGTTCACGTCGATCTGTCCGCCGTAGCCGGGGATGCGGGCGGTGCAGGTACCCTGCCACAGATCGCAGGCGATGGGGCTGCCGGCCACATTATAATGGGCGTTCCAGATGCTGTAGCTCTTCAGCCGGTTCAGGTCGATGCGCTTGCGGAACCACAGGGTGGAGGCGTAGACGCCCGGCTGATAGCCCTGGGCCTTGACTTCCTCGCAGAAGGCGATGGCACACTTGGTGCGGTCCTCGACGCCCAGACCGTCGGCACGGCCATTCTTGCCGCCGGAGGCCTCAGTATCGAAGTAGATGGGGTAGTCGAGCTTGCGGCCGTTCAGGACATAGGCACAGCCCTGCGCTTCTTCCCGGGCCTCGTTCTCGTTGACTGCCTGACTGAAGAAGTAGACGCCCACCTTGAGGCCCGCATTCCGGGCGTTGGTGAAGTGCTGCTCGAACATGGGGTCCAGCACCAGTGCGCCGCTGCCGTAGCCGCGGTAGCCGATGCGGATGATGACGAACTTGACGCCCGCCGTCTTGACCTGCTCCCAGTCGATGTTCGACTGATATTTGGAGACGTCGATGCCGAAGGTGGCGTCCTGCTGGACACCGTTGGCGTCGAAGTAATAGAGCTTGTTGTCGATGGACTGGATGCCCGTGACCGGCTGGTTGGTGTACTGGTCATAATAGTAGGTCTTGCCGCCCACGGTGCGCCAGCCGGAATAGACCGGAGCCGGGGTGCTGCTGTCATCGTCTCTTTTCCCGAACAGGAGGTTCCACAGCCAGCTCAGCAGACCGTTCTCGTCGGTAAGACAGGCAGTATCAATGTTGCTCGCATCCAGCGTACCCGCATCCAGTGCCGCGCGGATCTCTTCCGGCGTCAGCAGGATGGTGCCTTCCTCGGTCTTCACCGGCAGGGTGCTCTGCTCTTCGGAGTTCGTCTCCGGCTCAGCGGGCTGAGACACTGCATCCTGCTCCACCGGGGCGCTCAGGGGGTCTTCGGCGGCCAGTGCCTCGGTCTCCTGCTGTAAGCGGGGGAAGCCGTTCTCCTGTTCCAGCTCGTCGATGCCGCCCATCATGGGGGCAGAAGGAGCTGTTTCCGGGGCTGTAGGCTCTGCGGCAGTCTCCTCTGCGGGTGCAGCCGGAGCCGCCGATGCGGCGGGCTCTTCTTTCACGCTCTGGCTGGGAGCAGACGGCTGCGCGGCAGACGCAGCAGTGCTCTCCGCCTCAGAGGATGCAGAGTCGTTTTTCGGAGTTTCCGTATTATTTTTCTTCGTTTCCTTTTTGGTGCTGTGGGCCGCATCGGTCTCACCCTCCCACAGCAGAGCCGACGGCTCCACCGTCAGACCCGCAGGCTGGGACACCAGCAGGGCTGTGGTGCCAAAACCGCCCACCGCGATGGCAAGCGCCATCACCGCCGAGGCCACCATCTGGCCCGCCGCACGGCGCGTCTTCTTTTTTGGTGTTCCTGTATCTTTCTGTCTCATTCCGCTTGCTCTGCCTCCAAGCTGTATTCTAACGCGGCCTCTCGCCGCCAGAAGTGCTTCAAATGCCATTTATACGTCTATAGTATACACCCAACCCCAAGCTCCCGTCAATGTCCTTCGGTGTCTCGTGCAGGGCGTTTCGTGGAAGTTTTCCACCATAGCCGACACTCCATGTGGAAAACGAACCAGGCCGCCGTATTATTGCACCCAAAAGAAAAAAAGATGAGTTTCGAACGGGATTTTTGCGTTTTCCTCTTGCTGTCTTGACATGTGTATGGTATCATGATGGTCATGCAGCTTTTGCTGCACTTTGAACGTGTTAAGACGGAAAGGCAGATTCTTTATGTCAAATGTAAAAGATTTCTTAAAACGCAAGGACATCGTCATCACCCCCCAGCGCTACCTCATCGAGGCGCTGGGCGCGATGGCACAGGGCCTGTTCGCCAGCCTGCTCATCGGCACCATCATCAAGACGCTGGGCCAGCAGACCGGGCTTGAGACGCTGGTGGACCTGGGCGGCTATGCCACGGCCATGAGCGGCCCGGCCATGGCCGTGGCCATCGGCTGGGCGCTCCACTGCCCGCCGCTGGTACTGTTCAGCCTCGTGACGGTGGGCTACTCCTCCAACGCTCTCGGCGGCGCAGGCGGCCCTCTGGCCGTCCTCATCATCGCCATTGTGGCCGCTGAGCTGGGCAAAGCCGTCAGCAAGGAGACCCGCGTTGACATCCTCGTCACCCCGCTGGTGACCATCTTTGCCGGCGTCGGCCTCTCGATGCTCATCGCCGCCCCCATCGGCGCAGCCGCAAGCCAGGTGGGCACCCTCATCATGTGGGCCACCGAACAGGCCCCCTTCCTCATGGGCATCCTCGTCTCGGTCATCGTAGGCGTCGCCCTGACCCTGCCCATTTCCTCTGCCGCCATCTGCGCAGCCCTCGGCCTGACGGGCCTCGCCGGCGGCGCTGCCGTGGCAGGCTGCTGCGCCCAGATGATCGGCTTTGCCGTCATGAGCTATAAAGAAAACGGCGTCGGCGGCCTCATCAGTCAGGGCCTCGGCACCAGTATGCTCCAGATGGGCAACATCGTAAAGAATCCCCGCATCTGGATCGCCCCCACGCTGGCCAGCGCCATCACCGGCCCTCTGGCCACCTGCGTCTTCCACATGGAGATGAACGGTGCCGCCGTCTCTTCCGGCATGGGTACCTGCGGCCTCGTGGGCCAGATCGGCGTCTACACCGGCTGGGTCAGTGACATCGCCGCCGGCACCAAGGCCGCCATCACCCCGATGGACTGGGCTGCCCTCGTCCTCATCTGCTTCGTCCTGCCCGCTGTGCTCAGCGTCCTCTTCTGCGAGATCGAGCGCAAGCTTGGCTGGATCAAGGACGGCGACCTGAAACTGAACTGAGCGTATAGAAAAAGCCTGCCGACGGCAGGCTTTTCCTGTTTATACCACTCTTTCCCCATCCAGCACCGCCTGCCGGAGGACATCCCCCTCATACACCAGCTTGAGGGAGAACCACGGATGTTCCTCGTTGAGCAGCTTGAAGAAAATTTTATCGCCCTCCCAGATGGGCAGCTGCTCCACTCTCTCCTTCGGCACCCATTCCAGCACACCTTCCCGGCAGGCATCGCCCTGTATCATCTCGCCCGTCCACCCGTCGGCGGTGTAGAGGTGGATGAACTCGGTCATATTGCCCCAGATGAAGGTCAGCAGTCCCCGGCTGCGCCAGTGGGTCAGCGTCAGGCCCGTCTCTTCTTTTACTTCACGGAGAAGACAGTCCTCCGGGCTCTCGAACCGCTCGAATTTTCCGCCGACGCCCACCCATTTGTCGTGGTTGTAGTCGTCCTCCTTCTTCACACGGTGGAGCATCAGGTAGGCGTCGTCCCGCTCCAGATAGCACAGCGTCGTGCTGAAGATCGGGTATTCGGGATTCATAAAGGCCCCAAGATTCATCTTACTTTCCCTTTCTTTTAACAGCAAAGCGCCCCGCAGATGACCCCTGCGGGGCGCTGTTTTTATGCGTTTATGCCTTGCGGCCTGCGCGGCCCTTGCCCGCATTGTTCAGCTTGCGGACGAGGTCGTTCTGGTGCTTGCGCTGGGAGGGCGTCGGCTCCGGATCATGGGCCTCTTCGGCCTTGGCCCGGGTCTGCTGGACGGTGGGGTCCACACGCTCGAGGTTCCACTCCTGATTGCCGCCCGAGACGAAGTTCCAGATCTGTGCCTGCGCACCGTTGGAGGTGTTCATGCCCACAAGGTCGATGTACTTGTCGGCCAGCACGTTGCGGATGCGGGTCCGGCCATTGCGGGTAGGCTCGAGGGCCCAGCACTGGCTCAGTCCGCTGGTGCGGCCCCACTGATGGAGCCAGGTGCCTTCCACCACGCCGCCGAGAGCGAGGTCCATCATTTTGCCGGTAAAACGGTTCTGGATGCGCCAGCGTCCTTCGCCTGCATCCACGAATTTCCACTGCTGCCACGGATGACCTGCGTAGTCCCACAGACGGATCGCAGCGCCGTTCTCCGTGTTGAAGTTCTTTACTTCCAGCACCTTTCCATTGGGGGCCTTGATGAGGTAAAATTCATTTTCTGATAATACGACCTGCGATGCCTTTGCCATAACTGCGTTCTCCTTTCAGCGTAGACTTTTGATGCTCCTATTATAGCGCATTTTGGTTTGGGCAGCAAGAATAGTTTTCCATAATTTTTGTGGATTTCTTTATGCATTCTGCTCGTTTTGCTTGGATCTCCTCACTTTACCCTCCGGCCCGGATTCCACCGCCGGAGCACACTTGTATACATCTCAAAAAACGACCCCGCAGCTTTCGTTTTCCACCCTGTTTTTGCTCCAAGAACAGCGCCCCCGTTTTCGGCCCGTTTCAGCTCCAAAACGGGCCGAACTGTCCCTGCTGCAAGGCCAGTTCAGTGCAGTAACTTCAGTTTTATAAATCAAAGCTCACTTCGGCGCTTTACTTTAATGATAGATATTGCATTTCAGAAAGAGCTTTAATTTGTTTCACGTTTTCTGCTATTGACTTTATTTCAAAACCGGTGTATAGTAAGCTTGCAGGGAGCGGAAAGCGCCCCCGTAACAACGAGCTTCAGGCTCCGCACACTGCGGGCCTGTGAGAAAAATATAGGAGGTTTGACTATGTATTACTACATTCTGGGCTGCGGTATCGCTTGTTTGGTCCTGTTCGGCATCAACAGCATGGAGACGGTATGCGTCAAGCCGGCTGAGATGGTTGGCAAGGTCCTGCTGTGGCCTGTCACCCTGATGGAAGCAGTTGTCCGTTACAGCTCCACTCATCACAACTTCAAGGCTGCGCTGTAAAACGCATCACGTCTGAGGACGTCGAAAAAGCCATCAAGGCTGCCGTACTCTTTGCGGGTACGGCAGCCTTTTTGCTTTACACCCGGGGGCCGGATGTGGTACACTGTATCTTGTAAAGCGATTTCCCGCCGAACCTTATCGTGCGCAGTTCCGCGCTATTTTTCAGGAGGACTATGAAACCCGATTACAAGCTGGTCGCCAAGGCCAAATACATCCACATGACCGCCGACCTTGCCAGCGAGGTCTGGCACGAGGTCTACAAACGCTATTTTCCCGCAAAGCAGCTGGACGCTCTCGTGGACAGCCTGCAGAGCGCCGACGCGATCGAAGAGGACATCGACAACGATGTGAACTACTTCCTCGTCTTCCTCGGCAGCAGCCTCATCGGCTACTTTGCATGGAAGATGGAGAACACTTCGCTCCATCTGCTCCACCTCTACCTCAAGCCCGAATACCGCGGCAAGGCCATCGGCCGGGACATCGTGGCGTCCTGCGAGCGTCTGGCCCGGGGCGAGGGCCGGGGCCGCGTCTGGTGCGGCGTCAACGCCAAGGCCCTGCCGGTGCAGCAGTTCTTCAAGGCCCGGGGCTACCGCTCCCTCGGCCCTGCCGAGAGTGAGGGCGGCATCGAGCGCAACGAGCTGATCTTTGAGCGGATGTTGTAAATTTCCTGCAAAGACCATTGCATTTTCTTCTCATTTGTACTACACTAAAGTAGTGTATTGAAGTACCCGTCTGTGGGTCCAACATCATTGAATGACCGGGGAGGAACTGTATATGGCAAAGGACCATCCGACCGGAAAATCCGGCCTGTATGCCGCTTTTCTGGAGCTTGAGACGCCCGAGGAGTGCTACCGCTTCTTGCAGGATGTATGCAGCTACGCAGAGCTGAGCGCGATGGAGCAGCGCTACAACATCGCCGAAAAGCTCATGCGCAAGCAGAGCTACACCAGCATCATGGGCAACATCGGCGCATCCAGCGCCATCATCAGCCGCGTGAGCCGTGTGCTGGGCCGGGACGACAGCGTCCTGCGCCGGATTCTGGAAAAGAACGGCGTCTCCGCTGACACCGAAGACTGAATTTCTACTGACCGCTGGCGCACTGCGGGCCGGGGATGCCCCGCCTGCGGTGCGCTTTTTCTTTGATCTATAAAAGGAGGATCTGATTATGAGCAAAGCTGTTCTGTTTTTTGCCGACGGCACCGAGGAGTGCGAGGCCCTGCTGGTGGCCGACCTTCTCCGCCGCGCCAAAGTCGAAGTCATCATTGCGTCCGCCATGGGCCGCCGCGCCCTCGTCAGCAGCCACGGCATCCACCTGAACGCCGACGCACTGGCCGAGGATGTGGATTACAGCGACGTGGACATGGTCATCCTGCCCGGCGGCATCCCGGGTACGCCCAACCTCGCCGAGAACAAGACCGTCACCGACACCTGCGTTTCCTTCGCCAGGGCAGGCAAGAAGGTCGCCGCCATCTGCGCCGCGCCCAGCGTCCTCGCCAGCCTCGGCCTGCTGGAAGGCAGGAACGCCACCGCCCACGCCGGATTTCAGGACAAGCTGGCCGGTGCCATCGTCCACGATGAGGAAGTCGTCGTAGACGGCAGCATCACCACCAGCTACGGCCTCGGCGGCGCTATCCCGTTTGCCCTCGAGCTGGTGCGCCAGCTGGCCGGCCCCGCCGAAGCCGACCGCATCCAGAAGGCTATCGCGTATCGGCACTGAGAAGGAGGCTTTTCTATGCGTTTCATCACCTGCCGTCTGCCCGACGGCGTGGAAGACCCGGCCATCCTCTCTGCCGATGGCCGTCAGGTCTGGCCCCTGAGCTGGCTGGGCCTTTCTTACGAGACGTTGTCCGACGCCATCCCGTTCCTGACCCCGCAGGTGCGGGCCGGGCTTTCGCTGGCCATCGCAGGCATCCCGGCGCTGCCTATTGAGGCCGTCACGCCGGAAAGCCCCATCCCGTCTCCGGCGCAGGACGTCATCTGTCTGGGCATCAACTACATGGCCCACTCCGACGAGGCCGAGAAATACTCCGCCGACGCCTTTGCGACCAAACATCAGGACGCCATCTACTTTTCCAAGCGGGTCACCCGGGCCGTGCCGGACGGCGGCTTCATCGAGGCCCATACCGACCTCGTGAAAAAGCTGGACTACGAGTGTGAACTGGCCGTCGTTCTGGGAAAGGACACGAAGGACGTTCCCGCAGGGCAGACGAAAGACTACGTCTTCGGCTACACCATCCTGAACGATGTCTCCGCACGGGATGTCCAGACCGCCCACAAGCAGTGGTATTTCGGCAAGAGCCTCGATGGCTTCACTCCCATCGGCCCCTGCATCGTCACGGCGGACGAGTTCGACACCTACCCGCCCAAGCTGCCCATCCGGTGCTTCGTCAACGGCGAAAAGCGGCAGGACTCCAACACCGGCCTGCAGATCTTCGACATTGACCATGTCATTGCAGAGCTTTCGCAGGGCATGACCCTCAAGGCCGGCACCATCATCGCCACCGGCACCCCGGCGGGCGTCGGCATGGGCATGGAGCCGCCCTGCTTCCTCAAACCGGGCGACGAAGTTCGCTGCGAGATCGAGGGGATCGGTACCCTGACGAACACAGTCCGCTGAGTAGGTCTGCATTCCATTTTGTATTATTTTACTTAATTTCTACTTATTTGATGTATTTTTGCACATGACAGCTCTTTGTTCACGAATAATTCATATTAAATTCATATTCCGTTCATGCATCTTCGGTATATGTATGGCATCAAAGGCGCGGTGCGCGCCGAAAACCCCTGACAGCACACTCCATATCGCCGCTCTCCCGGGCGGCTGAGGAAAGGAATCGGAAGAATATGAAAATTGGTTTTTGGGAACTCGTGGTCATCGTGGTCATCGCGTTCGTCTTCATCGGCCCCGACCAGCTGCCCGTCTACGCAAAGAAGCTGGGCAAGATGCTGCGCGAGCTGAAGAAGTACACCGGCGCTGCCTCCGAGGAGATTCAGAAGAACGTCGTGGAGCCTCTGAACGAGATCCAGGCCCCCCTCAAGGAAGCCGTTGCCCCCCTGACCGACATCAAGAAGGACATCGACAACAGCGTGAAGGATGTCACCAAGAGCTTCACCGGCATCGGCAAGACCAGCAAGGAAGAGGCCGCCAAGGCCGAGCAGGCTGAGGAAGTCACCGAGCTGGAAGAAGTCGAGGAGCTGCCCGAGGAGACCCCTGCCGAGGCTCCCGCAGCCGAAGCTCCCAAGGCAGAGGAGACCCCTGCTGCTGAGCCTGTGAAGGCCGAGGAAAAGACCGACGCCCCCGCAGAGGCAGCACCCGCCGCCGAAGAAGCCGCCCCTGCCGAAGAGGCAAAGTCTTAATCCCCCACACCGATGCACCCGCGCCCGCGGTTGCCTTATACATTGTAATCAGCCCGCCTCGCGGCGCGGCAAAGTAAAAAGGAGATCATTATTATGCGTATTGGTACTAACGAGCTGCTTATCATCCTGGTCGTCGTCCTGCTCATCTTTGGACCCAAGAACCTGCCGAAGCTGGGCAAGATGTTCGGCAAGACCATGAACAACTTCAAGAAGGGCATGGAGGAGTCCGAAGACGAGGGCGAGACCACTGCCAAGGCCGAGACCAAGACTGAGAAGAAGGACGACGAGGAGTAATCTGTGGCTACGAACGTAAAGCGCAAAAAGAAAGCCGAAGTCATGCCTGACGACGGCAACATGACGCTGACGGGCCACCTGAAAGAGCTGCGCAACCGGCTGATCGTCTGCGCCGTGGTGTTCGTGGCGGCGGTCGTGGTCACGCTGGCTTACGCCGACCGCCTCATCGACCTGCTGACCGCCATGGGCCAGGGTTTCTACACCTTCGTGTCCATCGCCCCGCAGGAAAAGCTGATGCAGTATTTCCGCGTCTCCCTGCTGGCGGCTGTGGTCGTCACAGTGCCTGTGGCGCTGTATCAGGTGTACGCCTTTGCAAAGCCCGGCCTGAAAAAGAGCGAGACGTTCTTCCTCAAGCTGGTCATCCTGCTGGGTCTGGCCCTCTTTGTGGTGGGCGTGATGTTCGCCTACAAGCTCATGATGCCCTTCATGCTCCGGTTCCTCAGCACCGGCATCGAGGGTGCCGACTACATCCAGACCACTACCAGTATCGAGAGCTATGTCAGCCTCTGCCTGACCATGTTCATCATCTTTGGCTGTGTGTTTGAGATGCCTCTGGTCACCATCATCCTCTCCAAGATGGGCATCGCCAACCCCGAGATCTTGAAAAAGGGCCGGGGCGTTGCCATCGTGCTCATCTTCTTCATCGCAGCTGTCGTCACCCCGCCGGACATCGTGTCCCAGTGCATGGTAGCTATCCCCATGGTGCTGCTCTACTTTGTCAGCATCTTCCTGAGCGGCATCTTCTACAAGCCCCGCTCTGAAGACAGCGATGACGAAGAGGAAGAGGAAGACGAGGACTAAGGCTTTTTCATCCGTCACGAAAGCGCACTCTGCTGCTTGCAGGGTGCGCTTTTTTGCGGCCTGTTTTATGCCATTCTGCCAAAAAGGCGGTGTTATTTCCGTCTGATTGCATAAAAACCGGCCTGCCCCCTGCTCTTTTGGCCCGGAGTATGTTATACTGATGTCAAATGATAACCGGCGGGCGACCGCCGCAGAAAAAAGGGGTAAATGAGTTATGAAAGAATATGCATTCGGCATCGACCTCGGCGGCACCACGGCCAAGGTCGGCCTGTTCACCACCTCGGGCGCTCTGCTGGAAAAGTGGGAAGTCCCCACCGACACTTCCAACGCCGGTGAACACATCCTCGAGAATCTGGCCGACGCCATCCACGCCAAGATGGCCGAAAAGGAGATCACTTCCGAGCAGGTGGAAGGCGTCGGCATCGGCGTCCCCGGCCCCGTGCTGGACAGCCGCGTCGTCCCCATCATCTGCGCCAACCTTGGCGGCTGGGGCGAGCGGAACGTCTCGGCCCAGCTGTCCGGCCTGCTGGACGGCATGAAGGTGCTGGTGGGCAACGACGCCAACGTGGCTGCTCTGGGTGAGATCTGGATGGGTACCGCCAAGGGCTGCCGCAGTGCTGTCATGGTCACGCTGGGCACCGGCGTCGGCGGCGGCGTCATCGTCAACGGCAAAGTCATCGACGGCGCACACGGTGCCGGCGGCGAGATCGGCCACATCACCGTCAACCGTCACGAGACGGCCACCTGCGGCTGCGGCAAGCACGGCTGCCTCGAGCAGTATTCCAGCGCTACCGGCGTCGTCCGCTGCATGAAGAAGCTGCTGGACGAGAACCCCGACGCAGACTGTGTCTTGCGCGGCAAGGATTTTGAGGCCAAGGACGTCTTTGATGCCGCCCGCAGCGGCGACGCCCTCGCTGCCCGCGAGGTGGACGAGATGACCGACACCCTCGGCATGGCTCTGGCCTCCATTGCCAGCACCACCGACCCCGAGATGTTCCTCATCGGCGGCGGCGTGGCCCGCGCAGGCGACGTCCTCTTTGACCCGCTGGTGGAGCACTTCAAGACCTACGCCTTCAAGTCCTGCCGCGAGACGCCCATCAAGGCTGCAAGCCTCGGCAACGACGCCGGTATTTACGGCGCCGTGCGGCTCATTGTCGGAGAATAAGAGAGAGTATAACAAAAGAGGCACTGCCGCTGGCAGTGTCTCTTTTGTTATATTTGTTCTTTTTACAACGTATCTTCCCCGGGCAGCTGATTCCACAGGCGGTAGTAGACGCCCTTTTTCGCCAGCAGCTCGTCGTGGGTGCCGGACTCCTCGACACCCTCTGCGCCCAGCACAAGGATACGGTCGTAGTCCTTGATGGTGGTCAGACGGTGGGCGATGGTCAGGGTCGTGCGGCCATGGGCCAGCTTTTCGAGGCTCTGGCCCACCAGAATTTCGCTCTCATTGTCGAGGGCGCTGGTGGCTTCGTCCAGAATGAGGATGGGCGGGTTCTTCAGGAAGACCCGCGCGATCGCAATGCGCTGCTTCTGACCGCCCGAGAGCTTGACGCCCCGCTCACCCACATAGGTATCGAAACCGTCCTTCAAGGCGCTGATAAAGCGCTCTGCGCCCGCCAGACGGGCCGCTTCGATAATTTCCTCCCGGGTCGCGCCGGGCTTGCCGTAGGCGATGTTATCCGCCACCGAACCGCTGAACAGGTAGACGTCCTGCTGAACGATGCCGATGTCCTCCCGCAGGCTCTTGAGGGTGACGTGCTGGATGTCCTGCCCGTCGATGAGGATACGGCCTCCCGTCACCTCGTAGAAGCGGGGGATGAGGTTGCAGAGCGTCGTCTTGCCGCCGCCGGACGGGCCGACCAGCGCCAGACGCTCACCGGCCTTGATGTCAAGGCTGACATGGTGGAGCACCTTGTTGTGGTCGTCGGGGTACTCGAAGCTGACGTCCTCGAAGCGGATGGCACCCGGGCCGGGCTGCAGGGGCTTTGCGTCTTCGGCATCCTTGATGGTCACGGGGGTATCCATGATCTCCGCAAAGCGCTCGATGCCGGTCATGCCGCGCTGGAACTGCTCGGCGAACTCGACGATGCGGCGGATGGTGGCGATGAGGGTGGTGACGTAGAGCATATAAGCCACCAGGTCACCGGCGGTTATCTTGCCGTACACCAGCGACAGACCGCCCGCAAGGATGACCACCAGATACATCAGGCCGTCGAAGAGGCGGGTGGAGGTGTTGAACGCAGCCATGGCGTAGTAGCCCAGCGTCTTGATGTGCTCGAAATCCTTGTTGCCCCTGGCGAATTTCTCGCGCTCTTCGTCCTCGGCGGCGAAGGCCTTCACCACACCCTGACCCAGCAGGCTGTCCTCGATGGTGGCGTTCAGCTCACCGATCTGGACGCGCTGCTGGCGGAACCGGGCGCGCAGGCGCTGGTTCAGCTTGACGGACACGACGCCCATCAGCGGCACGCAGGCGAACACGGCCAGCGTCAGCGGCACACTGGCCTGACACAGGATGAGGAAGGACGCCAGGATCTTGATGCCCGCGATGAAAAATTCCTCGGGGCAGTGGTGGGCGAACTCGGTCACGTCGAACAGGTCGTTGGTGATGCGGCCCATGATGGTGCCGACCTTGGTGTTGTTGTAGTAGGTGTGGTCGAGCTTGAGCAGATGGTCGAAAGCGTCCCGGCGCATGTCCGTCTCGATGTGGACGCCCATGATGTGGCCGATGCCCGACATGAAATACTGCGCAGCACCGTCGATGATGCGGAGCACGAAGTACACTGCCGCCAGCTTGAGCACGATGCCCGCCGTGAGGGTGATGCCCACGCCCATGGCGGAGTTGGTGATGGTGCTCATGATCTTGGGCAGGATGATGTCGCACAGGGTGGTCATCGCCGCACAGAACAGGTCGATGAACAGGGTCTTTTTGTATTTTGCCAGATAGGGCAGAAAGCGCCGGATGAGGGCGCCGCTGCTGGTGTGCCGCACTGCGGGGTCGCTGACTTTTTGCATGGTTCCTCCATTTTTCAAGCTGGCTTGCCCTCTCAGGCCGCTTCGCGTCCAGCTCTCCCAAAGGGAGAGCCTTTCCACCTACCGGTAAGCTTCAAGCCTCTCCCTTTGGGAGAGGTGGCATTGCGAAGCAATGACGGAGAGGGCAAGGGCGTTTATTTCTTACTATAATCCCGTTCTCCGTAGATGGCCGTACCAATGCGCACGAGGGTGGCCCCCTCGCGGATGGCGTTCTCAAAGTCGCCGCTCATGCCCATGGAGAGGGTCTCCATCTTCACGTTCTGGTACCCCCGCTCCCCGGCCTGCACGAACAGCTTGTACACCTGGGCCAGATACCGGCGGTTCTGGGCGTCGTCGTCGTTGACGGGCGGAATGGCCATCAGACCCTTGACCCGGATGTGCTCTTCTGCGGCGGCAGCGTCCAGCAGGGGCCAGAGCTGTTCCGGCGAGACGCCCGACTTCGACTCCTCGCCGCCGATGTTCACTTCCAGCAGGACGTCCTGCACGATGCCGGCCTTGGCGGCTTCCTTTTCGATGGCGGCCAGCAGATGCTCGCTGTCCACGCTCTGGATGAGGCTTGCACGGCCCAGCACCTTCTTGATTTTGTTGGTCTGCAAATGGCCGATGAAGTGACTGGGCTTGCCGCAGTAAGCACCGGCGTCGTAGTTGGCGCAAAGCTCCTGCACATGGTTCTCGCCGAACACATCGATGGCAAGGGCCGCGCTGGCGGCGACGGTGTCCGCGGTGCGGGTCTTGCAGGCCGCGCAGAGCTGCACTTCGGCGGGGTCGCGGCCTGCTTCCCGGGCCGCTGCGGCCATCTTTTCGCGGATGGCCTCCACTGCCTCCCGCATCTCTTCCAGATTCTTTTCCGCCATAAGGCTCAGTCCTCCTCGGTATATTTTGCGCGCTCGCCGCCGATGAGCTTCGGGCGGGTGCGGGCGCAGAGAATGTTTGCCTCGCCGATCTTCGAAAGGCTCAGCCGCACCGGCACAGCCACCCGGCGCAGATGCATTCCGATGAGGGTGCCTCCGATGTCGATGCCTGCGTGGGCACGGATCTCCTCCACCGCGATGGGGTCTTTGAACTGCTTCCAGCAGGTGGTGGCCCAGCTGCCGCCCGCATGGGGACGCGGCACGACGCAGACTTCCTCCCAGCCGTATTTCTCAGCGGCTTCCCGCTCAATAATGATGGCCCGGTTGAGGTGCTCACAGCACTGTGCGGCCAGCCAGATGCCGTTTTCGGCCAGCACCGGTGCGACGCCGGCGTAGACAGCCTGTGCAGCCTCAAGGCTCGAGTCCTTGCCGATGTGGCCGCCGACGATCTCGCTGGACGAGCAGCCCACCACAAAGACATCGCCCTTTTTCAGCTTTGCCTGGGCCAGCAGCTCCGTCACAGCCTGCCGCGCTTCGGTCTCGATTTGCTTTTTGAACTCTTCCGTCATAAAAAACACCTCGTTTTATACTCTTGCAGACAGCAGGCTGGCAGAGCCTGCCGCGCCGAAATACACTTTGTTTCCCGCCGGGCACACCGCCGTGCAGCCGTCCAGCTCTCTGCCCGAGAATGTCTGCTTCCAGCTTCCGTCGGCGGGGTCCACAGCCTCGGCGCAGGGGGCGTCCGCAGGCAGCTTGAACAGCTTCTTCTGGATGTTCTCACCGGCCCGCAGGGCGATGCCCCGCAGAAGGGTGCTGTCCGCGTGCTTTTCCAGCCAGCCGCTGCGGGTCCAGCGGTAGCTGATATAGAGGATGCCGTCCTCGTCCAGCGCCAATGCGCCGGGGTATCCCGGCAGGCCGGACACAAAGCTCCCGCAGTTTTTGCCGCCGGCGGTCAGCTCCCGGGCGTCGGCGTCCACACTCCAGATGCAGCGATTCCCGAGGTCGGAGACGTACAGCGTTCGGCCATCCTCCGAGAGGGCCAGACCAGCCGCACCGGCCACGCCGCCCAGCACCTTCTGCACCGAGCGTGCCGCCGGATCGTACACATACACACAGCCGGTGCCGGTGTGGGCCAGCAGTTCGGTACGCAGGGTGCTCTCCAGCCCGTCGGCGGCACCGGCAGCGGCAGCAACCGCAAAATAGATCCGGCCGTCCGGCGCGGCTTCCACCGCCGAGACGGCCCCCAGCGGCGCACCATCAATCTGGGTCACCACCTGCTCCACCGCCGTGCCCCAGCTGTCGTGGGCGGCACGGCACAGACTGCCGCCGCCGGGCGTGAGGATGCTCAGCCACAGGTCCCCGCTGCCGTCAAAGGCAAAACCGGTCAGCTCACCGTCCACGGAAAGGATGGCCGCATCGTGTCCGCCGTCGGTGCGCACAAGGTCGCTCGTGCGCTTTTTTAAGGCTGCGCCGTCGTATGCTGCGGCATACACAAGGCCGTCCTGTGTGCGGATGCAGTCCACACCCTGATATTCGCCCAGATCCAGCGTTCCCTTATGGTCGGCGGCAAGGGCCGTCTGTGCTGCACCGGTGTCCTGCCGGACATCCGGCGCGGTGTAGCCTTGTGGCGGCGTATCGATGGGCCGGAACACTAGTGCGTACACCAGCGCCAGCAGGATGCACACGCCAAACACCGTGCTGGCCGTGCGGAACCGCTTGAGCAGCGCGTCCCGCTCCACCGCCATCTGGGCCGCATACTCGGCACGGCGGCGGGCAGCGCGGGCATTGGCGCGGTTTGCCCGGCGCATCCAGCGATCCACGAACAATGCCACCTGCGGCCCGATGGTGAGCGACGCAATGGCAAGGATGAGCAGAAATTCAATAAGTCCGATCCTCATAGGGCTTTTTCCTTTATCTTCAGAGCTTTTTCAGGGGGTATCCCCTTATCGTTTCAGTATAGCATCTGTGGCGCGGCAGTTCAAGCACCCAACTCTGTCTCCCGGCTTTTGCCGCCGCCTGCCGCCTTTTTCTCCATCTTTCCTGCCAAAGCCTTTTTTGCCGTGCTGAAATATGCTATACTGATTATAAATATGGCATTCTGCACCGGAATGCCGCGTGTCAGTGTAAAAGAGGATAACATGGAAGCATTCAAATATCATGTGCAGCCGGGCCGCTACCGGCATTTCAAGGGCAACGAATACGAAGTGCTGGGCATGGCCCGCCACAGCGAGACCGAAGAGGAAATGGTGGTGTACCGCGCCCTGTACGGGGAACGCGGGCTTTGGGTGCGTCCTGCCGCCATGTGGTGCGAGACCGTGGAGCGGGACGGCAAAGTGCAGCCGCGCTTTGTGCGCATTGAGGAGTGAACCGGCAGTTTTTGCCGATGGGATAAAACGGAGGGTGATACTTTTGTACAGTGAACAGAAACAGGCGCTTGCCGCCGAACTGAGCTTCAAGCATCCGGCAGTGCTGGCTGTCAGCGGTTCCGCAGGCAGCGGCAAGACCGCTCTGCTGGCCGCGCTGCTGCCGGTGCTCAAGAGCCGCGGGCTGAAGGTGGGCGTGATCCGCGAGGCTGACGATCTGCGCCTGCCCGCCGAGACCGACCGCCTGCATGAGACCGGTGCCGAGGGTGTGGCCGTGTTTACTGCCGGGCGCTATCTGCTTACCGAGCAGTTCCGCCTGAACGAGCAGGACCTGCTGGCTTTGTTCGAGCGCCACGGCTACGACCTTGTACTGCTGGAAGGCTTTGGCGACAGCGGCTGGGCCAAGATCGAGGTGGTGCGCAGCTCGGTCAGCCCGGTGGGCACCGCGTTCCAGCCCATGGCCATCGTGGGCGATGTGCCGGGCGCTGATTTTGCACTGGACGATCCTGCTGCTCTGGCAGACTGGATCGAGAACCAGATGCCGTCCCTGTAACGGAGGTTCTGCATGAAACTCATCCGTACCGAAGACGCTGTCGGGCAGGTGCTCTGCCACGACATCACACAGATCATTCCCGGCCAGTTCAAGGGAGCACGCTTCCGCAAAGGGCACATCGTCCAGCCGGAGGATATCCCCGTGTTGCTCTCCATTGGCAAAGAGAATCTCTATGTCTGGGAGAAGCGCCCCGGCATCCTGCACGAGGACGAAGCCGCTGCCCTTTTGTACAAGGCAGCGGCGGGCCGCAACATCCACGGCACTGAGCCGAAGGAAGGCAAGATCGAACTGGTTGCCGACTGCGACGGTCTTTTGAAGATCGACCGCGCCGCCCTGCTGGCCGTGAACCGCACACCCCAAATGATGATCGCTGCCATCCACGGCGACCTGCCCGTGAAAAAGGGCCAGAAGCTGGCCGGCACCCGCATCATCCCGCTGGTGATCGAGCAGGAGAAGATGGATGCCATGCAGGCTGCGGCAGGCAGCGAACCCATCCTGAACGTGCTGCCTTTCCACCCGAAAAAGTTTGCGGTCATCACCACCGGCAGCGAGGTATTCAAGGGACGCATCGAGGACAAATTCACCCCCGTTCTGGTGGGCAAGCTGGCCGAATACGGCTGCGAGATGACCTATCACAAAACCTGCGACGATGACCCCGCCGGGATCACCGCCGCCATTCTGGAAGCAAAAGCCGCAGGCTGCGAGCTGATCTTTACCACCGGCGGCATGAGCGTAGACCCCGATGACCGCACGCCGCTTGCCATCAAGAACACCGGTGCCGAGATCATCACCTATGGCGCACCGGTGCTGCCGGGTGCCATGTTCCTTGTGAGCTATCTGGACGGTGTGCCGGTGTGCGGTCTGCCCGGCTGCGTGATGTACGCCAAGCGCACCATTTTTGACCTGCTGCTGCCGCGCCTGCTGGCCGACGATCCCATCACTGCCGAGGACATTGCCCGGCTGGGCGAGGGCGGGCTGTGCTTAGGCTGCGCCGAATGCCACTGGCCCAACTGCGGCTTCGGGCATTGCTGAAACCCTCTCAGTCAAAGCCTTACGGCTTTGCCAGCTCTCCCAAAGGGGAGAGCTTTATCAAGGTAAAAATTATGAGCGAAACAAAACTTTCTCATTTTGATGCGTCCGGCAGCGCCGTGATGGTGGATGTGAGCGAAAAGCCCATCACTGCACGGCAGGCTGTGGCCCGCGGCATCATCACTATGAATGCGGCAGCCTTTGCCGCTGTTCGGGACGGCACCGCCCAGAAGGGCGACGTGCTTGGCGTGGCCCGCATTGCAGGCATCATGGCGGCCAAGCGCACCAGCGAGCTGATCCCCCTGTGCCATCCGCTGCCGCTGAGCAAGCTGACTGTGGATTTTCACCTTCTGCCCGAACAGCAGGCCGTAGAGGCCGTGTGCACCGCCAGGACCATCGGCGTGACCGGCGTGGAAATGGAAGCTCTGACCGGCGTTTCTGCCGCGCTGCTCACCATCTACGATATGTGCAAGGCCGTGGATAAGGGCATGGAGATGGGCGAGATCCACTTGGTCGAGAAGACCGGCGGCAAGAGCGGGCACTATGTGCGGGCCGAGGGCGGCTATGTTTGATGCATACGGCCGCAATATCCACTATCTGCGCCTTTCGGTCACCGACCTGTGCAACCTGCGCTGCCGCTACTGTATGCCGGACGGCGTGCCAAAGCTGGCCCACGAAGATATTCTGACCTATGAGGAATTTCTGCGGCTGGCTGCGCTGTTCGCCCAGTGCGGCATCGACACGGTGCGCATCACCGGCGGTGAACCGCTGGTGCGCCGGGGCGTGGAACAACTGACGGCGGGCCTGAAAGCCATTCCCGGCATCCGCCGCGTTGTCCTTACCACCAACGGCGTGCTGCTGGCCCAGAAGCTGCCCGCCCTGCTGGCGGCGGGCCTTGACAGCGTGAACATCAGCCTTGACACCTTGCACCCGGAGACCTTCCGGCGCATCACCGGCAAAGACGAGCTTGCCGCCGTGCAAAACGGCATCCGGGCGGCCCTTGCCAGCGGCATTCCGGTCAAGCTGAACTGTGTGCCGCAGCCCGGCGTGAACGAGGGCGAGCTGGAAAGCCTTGCTGCCTTCGCACAGGAGCATCCGCTGCAGGTGCGCTTTATTGAGATGATGCCCATTGGCTTTGGTGCCGGGCTGCCCGGCCTTTCCGGCCCGGAACTGCTGGAGCGCTTTTACCGCCGCTGGCCGCAGCTGCAGCCGGTGACCGGTGCGGCCTTTGGCGATGGGCCGGCGGTGTATTATTCTGCGCCCGGCTGGCGCGGCAGCATTGGGTTGATCACTGCCGTGCACGGCAAATTCTGCGCTTCCTGCAACCGGGTGCGGCTGACAAGTCAGGGCTTTCTGCGTCCGTGCCTTGCCAGCGAATCCGGCACCGACCTGCGCGCTCTGCTGCGCAGCGGCGCGGACGACGCAGCCCTTTTGCAGGCCATTCAAAACACGATTCTGGCAAAACCCCGGGAACATCACTTCGGCCAAGGCTCCATGCCTGCCACACGAGGGATGTACCGGATCGGAGGATAACACAAATTTATGGGTAAAATTCTGGCTATCTGCACAAGCCCCCGGCGCGGCACCTTGAAAACGCCGGTGCCGTCCGCTGTTCTCACCCCGGAGTGGGGTATTGTGGGCGATGCCCACGGCGGCAGCTGGCACCGGCAGGTCAGCCTGCTGAGCGCGGAAAAAATTGAAGCTTTCCGTCAAAAGCTCTGGGTGGACTACGGTGCCTTTGGCGAAAATCTGGTGGTGGAAGGGTTCGATTTTGCCACCCTGCCGGTGCCCAGCTTTTTTGCCATTGGGGATGCCGTGCTGGAAATGACCCAGATCGGCAAGGAGTGCCACAGCGACTGCGCCATCCGCCGGCAGACCGGTGACTGCATCATGCCGCGGGAGGGCGTGTTCGCACGGGTGGTAAAAGGCTGCACCATCCACACCGGCGACGAGATGAAGCTGCTGCCCACCCCGGCCGATCTGCCCCTGCGCGCGGCGGTGATCACCCTTTCCGATAAGGGCAGCCGCGGCGAACGGGAGGACAAAAGCGGCCCACTCATTGTGGAGATGCTCACCGCCACAGGCTACAAGGTGGAGGAAGCGCTGCTTCTGCCGGACGATGCCGCCCAGCTCAAAACCCAGTTGCTGCGCCTTGCGGATGCCCGTCAGGTGAACCTGATCCTCACCACCGGCGGCACCGGCTTTGCACCCCGGGATATCACCCCGGAGGTGACTTTGAGCGTAGCCGAACGCAACGCGCCCGGCATTGCCGAGGCCATGCGGTACCATAGCCTTACCATCACACCGCGCGGGATGCTCAGCCGCGGTGTCAGCGTGCTGCGCGGCAAGACCCTGATCGTGAACCTGCCGGGCAGCCCTAAGGCCGTAAAAGAAAACCTCGAGTACATCCTGCCCAGCCTTGCGCACGGCATCCGCCTTGCCGCCGGGCTGGACGGCGAATGCGCCCGGAAATAAAAAAGTATCCCGGTGGGCGGCACCGCATCCTGTACCGTATCAAATGCAAAGATTCATTTTAAAAACAGGAGCGCTTATCATGAACAACACTAAAATTTCCCGCCGCAGCTTTCTGGCTGCTGCCGGTATCGCCGGTGCCGCTGCGGCCCTGACCGCCTGCGGCTCCTCCGCTTCCAGCACTGCATCTTCCGTGGCAGGCTCTGCCGCTGCTTCTTCTGAAGCTACCGGTGGATCCATGGAGCTGATCGTGTTTGCCGCCGCATCCCTCACCGAGACCCTCACCGCCATC
>OJNO01000332.1_pt1 | contig 26076 bp, 18 predicted proteins | sample 1597761 | NCBI WGS metagenome assembly OJNO01 (sample SAMN00265071, study PRJEB22529) | human gut metagenome
GCATTTTCCCCTGACACATATACTCGCCGACTGTGATGTTGCTGCCGCTAATGCTCTTTTTTGTATTTGTGAGGATTTTTTTGAAGTACTCCTCGTCTCCGCCGAAGCCCGCCGTTCCGAAAAGAAAAATCCTTTTATTTTTCAGCTTTTCGAGCAAATCCAAGGTTGCCTTGTCGGCGGTTCCCTTATCCGTCCAAAAGCCTATAAATAAAATGTCGGATTGTGTATCGGCGTTTTCGCACACTCCGAAATAATTGCAGTTTTCCTCCGGCAGTGAGTCGCGAATGGCGTCGGCGAGCAGCCTCGTGTTGCCTGTCGGGCTGCTGAAAATAATGGAATAGCTTTTATCTGTCATGATGAACCTCTTTGCTTGTGCGGCATATCATATATGCGGCGAAATTATGTTATAAATTATTATATAATTACGACGGCAAACAGTCAACAGCCGCAAATGCCGAAAGCTTATACAAAAAGTAAGCTTTTCTGTGATCGGCAATAAAAAGGCTTTCGTTTCACCTGAAACGAAAGCCTTGATTTTATGTGCTTATGCTTGACGTTACGGCTTTGAGCCGCGCTTCAAAGCCTATTCAGTCCTTGAGTTCGTCAACATACTCGGTATGCTCACGTAAATACTTTTTATCCTCGGGCTTAAGGTCAAGGCCTATGGTTCCGCCCGGATTCATAAGGTAATCGGGGTCAAAATAGTTTTTAAGCGTGCGGATTATGCCGTATTCCTTTTCGCCGAGGTAGCCCTCAAGCCACGGGGCAAACATCTTTCCGATACCGTGGTGGTGGCTGATGGCCGCTCCGCTCTTCTGTATGGCGTCGAGAATTGTTGCGTGATAAGCACGGAACTCCTCTTCGTCCTGCATTTTAGTCATAAAGATGAAGTAGAGGTTGGCGCCCTGCGGATAGCAATGCGACATATGAGTTGTAACGATTGTGTTCGGAAGCTTATGGCAAACCTCACGAACCTCACGGTGAACACGAGCCATATTTGACCAGTTGACCGTGCACTCAAGCGTATCAATCATAAAGCCGAAATCCATGAGTGTATCGCGAAGATACGGGTCGTTGAAGCGGCCCTTTTCCCAGCCCTTGCATACGTAGCCGGTCATCGGGATTCCGCCGTGCTTAACGGCAATTTTCATTATGTTATGAGCAACGTTTCTTGAGAAGCCCTTTTCGCCGTCCGTAAATCCGAGGAAGAGACAGCGCTCAAAGTCCTTGTAGCCCAATTTATCAAGAAGAGGCTCAAGCGGCGTTTCGTCAACGTTGTAAAGATGGAGCATTAATGAAGTCTCCTCCGGGTCTGAAAGACGGAAAACAGAGGAGAAGCCGCACTCACACTGCATCATTTCACGAGCGGCGCGCATAGCTGTCGGCCAGTCCTTGAACATATAAGAAAAGCGTTTTCTGTTTTCGGGCATCCAGCGGAAAAACTTGAGCGTGACCTCGGTAAGAACGCCGAAGGTGCCCTCGCCGCCCATCATGACCTGATTGAGATTCGGTCCCGTTGCCTCTCTCGGATAGTGACTTGTCTCGATTTTACCTATCGGTGTGGCGTATTTCTGCGAAACAACTATATCGGCTATGGTGCCGTAATAGGTGCTGTTCTGACCGGCACCGCGTGTGACGGTCCAACCGCCGACGGAGGAATATTCAAACGACTGCGGGAAGTGACCGCAGGTGTACGGACGCTTTGCGCCGAAAAGGCTCTGAGCGTTTTGAAGCGTTTGCTCGAGCTTTGGTCCGGACATACCTGCCTGAACGGTAATGGTCTGGTCGGTCTCATTGAATTTAATGACCTTGTTGAAGTTGCGGCGCATATCAAGAGAAACGCCGCCGTTAATGGGCTCAACGCCTCTTGTAACCGACGAGCCGCCTCCGTAAACATAGAGCGGTATTTTATTCTTTGTGACGTAGGCTACGATTTTCTCAATCTGCTCGCTTGTCTCCGGGAAAACAACGAGGTCGGGAAGAGAGTCAAAGCGACGGTGACGCATTCTGAGAAGATCGTACATTGTCTGTCCGTAGGAAACGGCGAGGCGGTCGTAGTCGCTCTGTGAGACGTTCTTTTCGCCGACTATTGCGGCAATGGCCTTTACGTGCTTTTTGTCAATCTTCGGAGCGTGCTCTTCGCCGAGATTTACGGGGTCAAGGCCCAAATCGTCATTATACTGCATAAACTCCTCGTCCTTGAGATTGCAGCGTTTTTTAACATATTTGTAAAGGCTCTCCTTCGGATATTTGAAGAAGTCGGGGTCGCCCCAGCGGAAAATTGAACGATAGCTGTTCTCAGGTGCTCTCTGAAGCATCCATTTAGGCTCAAAGCCCTTATACGGTTTTGTACTCATTATCAGTGTCCTCCTGTTTGAAAATGATGTAGGTATTTTTCTATTGGCTTTAATCTTGAGGCAAGGTGAGAATACGCCTTGCCGTAAATTTTCATATAGGTTCGGTGGTTTTCCTCGTTCGGAATAAATACGTCTTTTTTATGTACCATATGCTCTATGGCGTCCTCATAGCTACCGTAAACGCCCTGTGAAATAAACGCGACCATGGCACAGCCGACTGCGCTCGCCTCGTGAGTCTGAATACGGTGTACGGGCAAGCCGAACACATCTGCGGCAATTTGACATACGACAGGGCTGCTGGAGCCGCCTCCGCCGGCAAAAAGCTCATCTACCGTGACGCTTGAGCGTTTTTGCATTTTAACGAGCCCGTGGTACAGCTCTAAGCAGATGCCCTCTATTATGGCACGATACAAATGATAACGCGTATGGAAATCCGAAAAGCCTATAATTGCGCCGCTCGCATTCGGGTTCGTGATGCCCGGAGTCCAAAACGGCTGTAAAATAAGTCCGCCGGAGCCGGCCTCAATATCCTTGATTTTATCGTCAAGATAACGCTCTATGCAAACGCCCTCCTCGGCGGCGTCAACCTTATCCTTCGCGGCAAACTGCTCTATAAACCACGAAATCATCCAAAATCCGCGATAGACCTCGAATTCGGGATTGAACATATCGTTCGGAACAGCCGGATACGCCGGCATATAAGGCTGCGGTTCAAAATATTTTTTAACCGCCATCTGTAAGGTTGAGGTCGTGCCGAAGGAAATTGCTGCTCGGTTTGATTTTACAACGGACATACCGATGGTTTCACAGCCCTTATCGGAGCCGGTTGCTATAAGCGGAAGTCCCATTGGGATGCCCGTTTTTTCGGACGCATCTTTTGTGATTTTACCTATAACCTCGCCCGACGGAACAAGCTCACAGAGCTTTTCGGACGGAACATTGCACACGCAGCGCGTGAGAGCACCGGGTTTCATCCAACGGCGGTTTTTGTAATCAAACGGTACGTGACCTATCATATTTGCCACGGAATCCTTAAGCTCGCCCGTCAAAAGATAGTTGAGATATGACGGCAGCATAACGTATTTGTCTGTTTTGGCCCATATTTCGGGCTCGTTTTGCATAATCCAGTTGCCGGTAGAGGCTCGGTAAATCATATCTACCGATTCTCCCATTCCCACAAGCGAAAACAATGCGCGTTTTGCTGCCGGAATCTGTCCGTCCTCGTCGGCCTCACGCTCGTCGAGCCATAATATTATGTCGCGCAGCGGACGTTTGTCCTTGTCGAGGCAAAGCACCGTGTCACGTATGCAGGTAAGACATACGGCTGTTATGCGGTCAAGCTTATCGGCATTTCTCTCGATAACCTTTTTTGACATTTCGGCTATAATGTTAAAATAAAAATCCGGGGTCTGTTCTGCCCATCCGGGCTGTTTTGATAAATAAGGAACCTTGTATTTTTGCTGCTCCTTATCCTCAAAGTCTCCACTCTCATTGACAAGCAAGCATCTTGCACTCTGCGTGCCGACGTCAAAGGTCAGCACAAGTGACTGTTCCATTAAAGATTTTCCCCTCTTTCTTTTTTAAGGTTGCTTCTTCTCGTCCTTCAGGATATTGCTTGTTGCAATCAAATCCACGCCGAGATTGAGAATATTCGGTACAACGACTTCCTCTCGTCCGAGTCGTTTTGAAACGGTGATACGGTTTACCTCGTGCATCAGGTCGAAAATTCTGTTTTTGGGAATCGGCCCCGATACGCGAACGGGCAGAACCGGTACCGAAGGGAAGGCGGTGCGCACCGTTGTGCAAACGGTACGACGCGGGTCGGTCATTTCGCTTACGGCGAATTCTTTGCCCCTTTTGCAGGTGTTGCCGGTCACAACAAGCTCGTCGCCGTCTGATGTAATCGTCATTCTGCACGAACGGGGACAAACGATGCAAACCAATTCTTTTGTCATTTTACACCGTCTCCTTTACCGAGTCTTTCCAGCCGAAGCTCCACTCGGCTGTTTTCGTTTAATTCGCATGCGCTGAAATCAATCGTGAGATTTTCCATTTCGGGCGGACGCATAAATGCGTAACGCTTTTTAAGTATTTCCTTACCGTCCGCGTAAATATGAAGCACACAGTTGTTTTCCTCCTCGCGGACGCGGAAATACAGGTCTGTTTTACTGTTATCCTCGTTGAGATTGAGCCTTTGCGGTACTGCGTACAATAAACCGTCGCCCGGGGTTATCTCAATAAGCCGTCTTTCCTTGGCGGAATAAGCAGCGGCTGATTTTCCCGCCTGCTCGGCGTTCTGCGAAACAAAGTCAACCAAATCGTTGACGTGCAAAGCGTTGCCGCAGCTGAATACGCCGTCGATGCTCGTCATACACTGACCGTCGCATACGGGGCCCTTTGTGCGTGGGTCAAGCTTTACTCCGACGGACTCGGCAAGCTCGTTTTCGGGAATCAATCCGACCGAGAGAATCAGCGTGTCACATTCGACGCGGCTCTGTGTGCCGGGTATCGGAGTCATATTTTCGTCAACCTTTGAAATCTCAACTGCTTCGAGCCTGTCAACTCCGAACACGCGAGTGACGGTGTGCGACAGGTGCAGCGGAATGTCATAATCGTGCAGGCATTGATGCAGGTTTCTCGTAAGTCCCGACGGCGTAGGCTTTGCCTCATAAACGCCGAGAACCTTTGCGCCCTCAAGCGTAAGCCGGCGCGCCATGATAAGTCCTATATCTCCCGAGCCGAGAATTACGCATTTTTTGGCGGGCATAAGCCCAAGCAGATTTGTAAAATGCTGTGCGGTTCCGGCCGTGAAAACGCCTGCAGGACGCGTACCGTGAATAAATACCTGCTTGGCGGTACGCTCGCGACAGCCCGTAGCCAGCACAAGCGCTTTTGTCGTAAATATCGAAACGCCGCTTCTGCCGACGGTATGCACCGAAAAGCTTCCGTCGCCGTTTTTGTCTATTTTCGTGACAAACGTCAGGGTGCTGTATTCGATATTGCGTTTGTACAGCTCATCTTCAAACCGCTCGGCGTATTCCGGACCGGAGAGCTGCTCGCCGAAGTGATGAAGACCGAAACCGTCGTGAATGCACTGCTTGAGTATTCCTCCGAGCCTTGCCTCTCTTTCAAGAAGGAGAACCTTGGCACCGTTATCATGAGCGCTTATCGACGCCGCAAGTCCGGCAGGGCCGCCGCCGACAACGAGTACGTCATAGTTACCTGTCGTCATCACTCTTCGCCTCCTTCGTTTACCTTTGTTTCGCCGTATGTTATCACCGCTTCCGCCGAGGATTTTTTAACCTCATACAGCGGAACGCCGAGAAATTCGGCAATTATTTTGGTGACAAGCGGCGAGCAGAAGCCGCCCTGACAACGTCCCATTCCCGGTCTTATGCGCTTTTTGATACCGTCAACCGTCGGAACGCATATCGGGGATTTCAAAGCGTCGAGAATTTCGCCCTTGCTGATTTGCTCGCAGCGGCAAATAATCTCGCCGTAGTCGGGATTTTCGGCTATCATTTTTTCTCTTGTATCGTCGTCCATTTCGCGAAGCACGGGAACGCCCTTGCGAATAGGATTATAATTGTTGTTTTTTTCAACCGTCTCGGTCTTGCCGAGCATATCAACCGCAAGCTCCGCCATATCGACGGCAACCGCGGGAGCGGTTGTAAGTCCGGGGGATTGAATACCGGCTACGTGAATCAAATTCCTTGTTCTTCTGCCGGGTTCAAGTATAAAATCCTCCTCAAAGGTAGGAGCGCGAACGCCCGTAAAATAAGTGATTATATCACGTTTTGACAGCGCCGGCATTGTTTGAGTCTGCTTGTCGAAGACGGTTTTAATGCTCTCGGCACGTGTTTCCGTGTTTTCCTTTTCAACCGTTTCTACGGCGTCGGGTCCTACGAGAAGATTATCGTGGACGGTGTGCAATATGCCGCCGCCCTTTGAATGGGTTTTACCGTGAACGCTTATGTCCTTTACGGAGGCTACCGAGTGCATATATGCGCCTGCTTTTTGGTCAAGAATCGAGTTGGTTCCTCGGCGCGGATGAATCGAGAAAAATCTGTCATCCGCCATGGCGGCAATATCCTCGGCAAAAACGCCTGCGGCGTTGATAACGATTTTCGGATGAATAACGCCTCTGTTGGTGGTAACGCTTATGATGTTATGCTCCGACACCTCCATGGAGAGCACGGCGGTGTTAAGGCTTACCTGCGCGCCGTTTTGAACGGCGTTTTCGGCGTAGGCTATGGTGAGTCCGTAAGGGCAAACACAGCCTGCGCTCGGATTATACATTGCGAATTTTGTCTCCGGTGTGAGGTTCGGCTCGCGGCGCATAAGCTCCTTGCCCGAGATTATCTCGGTGTCCTCTATGCCGTCGTGATGCTTCCGCCAAAAAGCATACAGACCGATAAGCGGCTTCAGCGCGGCGTTGCGAAAAAGCACATATTGACCTACCTGCTTAAACGGAACGTCAAGCTCGCGGCAAACGTCTGCATACATATGGTTTGCGCGGCGAATGTACTTGTGCTTGAGCGAGCCTTTGCCGAGGTCGATTCCGGGGTGCACCTCGCCGTCGTTGCGTCCCGACGCCTGAAGCGCAAGGTCTGCCTCCTTGTCTACAAGTAAAACGTCAAGCTTCCACTTAGTCAGCTCTCTTGCTATCGAAGCACCTGAAATGCCGCCGCCGATAACAAGCACGTCGGGTGTTCTGCCATCGAGAAAATCATCCTTGAGAGACGGCAGACGCGTCGGAGCGGGCTGCTCGCCCGTGTAAACAATATCGTTGACAATATGCGTTGTGCTGAATTTTTTTGCCGCCGCTTGGCAAGCCGCGACGATTTCGCCCCAATCGGAGCTTTTGCCTCGAACAAAAATCGAGCCGTTCTCCTTTGAAGCACTGAATTTTCCGCCGAAAGTTTTTTTCAATTTTTTGTTAATTGATGATATGTTCATAACTTCAAGCCTCTTTTAATCAGCCTTGCAGTCGGTCACGCGCCCGACTGTGCATAAAAAATATGTCGGTTAACTGACCGACTCATAAGCCAAGTATAATTCCGAAAAAAGCGTTTGTCAATACTTTTAACTAAAAAAATCACTCTTATGTATTTTTTTTGTGAATATTGTTTTGTAGACATTGCCGATTGTTCGTGTTATACTTTAAGAAATTTTGCAGGAGGGTATTATGGCAGCTCAAAGACCCGAAAATATAAACGAAATCATACTTGATACTGCTGAGGAGCTTTTAAAGGTAAATTCCTTTTCGGAGGTGACTCTCGCGAAAATAGCCGAAAAGGCAAATATTTCGAAGGGCACGCTGTATTACTATTATAAAAGCAAAAACGAAATACTTTTTGCCGTTACCGACCGCTACCTTTCGCGCCAATGGGACGAGCTGATACAATGGACGGAAAACAAGGAAAAGGATACCTCGCCGCACCGTCTTGTAAATTATGTAATCGAGAGAAATATAGCCTATGCCGGGCTCAGGCTTCACCTCTTTGACGCGGCATTGCTCGGCGACGAGGAAATCAGAGCTAAGCTGATTCACCGCTATGATGAATTCCAAAAGCTCATTTCGGCAAAAATCGCCGAGAGAACAGACGTTGTTTCTGCCGACTATTTCACTTGGCTTATTTTGATGGTTTCCGATGGTATCATTATTCAAAACAGCCTTAAAAACGAGTCCTTTGATACTCGGAAATTTCTTGAGAACAGCACCGAATACATTAAAAAAATCGAGAATATGCATAAGCCGCAATAAACGAAAGCCTCCGTTAAAAAACGGAGGCTTTTTACTGCCGTAAAAGCAGAAAAGGGAAACGAAAAAAATTATACTTTGTGTTTTTTCTTTTTGCGCAGGCCCGCTGTGACGCCTGTTACGCCGCCGCTGACAAACAGCAGGGAAATCCATAAAGCGAGGTCGCTTGCGTTGCCGGTTCGGGGAGACTTCGGATTGCCCGGCAGCTTAGCCGTTACGGTGTCAGACTTTTTAATTTCGTTTATACCGTCTTTGTCGCTGTAATACTTATCACAGCCGCCGCAGTACCAATACTCGATATTGCCCTCGGCATCCTCGGTTGCCGCCTTTGCATCGATGTGCTTTAAGTCGGTGTGATTGTTTAAATCAGTCTTTCCGTAAGCCTTGCCGCAGTATTCGCATACCGCTTTTTCGGTGCAGGTTGCCTTGCCGCCCGAGCAAGCCATTGTTTCAACACCCTTGCAGCCGTCCACGGTACATTCACGGCTATGCGTGCCGTCGCCGTTTGATGCCCATTCGCCGAAGGTGTGCCCGTCGTTTATCGTCACGGTCATTTCAGTGGTGTTGCCAGCCTTGTCGGTGACAACGATCTTCTGCTCGCCGTCCGCCGGAGAGAGAGTAAAGCCGCCGTTTTCATCAAGCGTGACCTTTGTGCCGTTTACGGTAACTGTATCTATATACTTCTCGTCAATTGTAACTGTTTGTGCTTCGCAGTAGGTCTTGCCGTTTTCAATGCCGCCGATTACAGGCCGGATATTATCGAGCGTTATGCGGTCGGAGCGAAGATATGTTATGTTCATGCTCTCGTCAACGAGCATTGCATAAACAATATATTCTCCGTTAGGCTCTATTAAAAACGGCTCATCATACGCACGGTACACAAGAGAGCCGAGTTCTGTCTCAGAGAGGTCCCGATTTGTCACCAGATAAGAGACAAACACGGTTCCGCTGTTATCGAAAGCGTTTATCGTTACCTCCTGCGTGTCCTTAAAGAACAGACCGAAGGTCAGCTTGTTTAAGAATTCGCGCCATTTATTTGTGCCTATGATAATTTCGCCCGTGGGCTTTTCAATGTCTTTCCACCGTGCTTTAAGCGTTATATTTTCGGCAGGCATGGTCGTGGGAATTTCCATATCCCAGCCGATAAAGGTGTAGCCCTCTCTTGTCGGGTCGGCAGGTGCGGTAATTGCCGTGCCGTAGTCCTGCGTGATGGTAATATCCGCTTTGCCGTTTTCGGGTTTGACTGTGATGGTATATTGATTGATCTCCCACTTCGCCCAATATTCCTTATTGCCCGTTTCTGTACCGCCGATTGCCATCACAGGAGAGCCGGTCAGACTCTCGTTATCATACCAGCCCTTGAACGTGTGGCCTGTATAGGTCATATCGTCGGCTGTCGGGAGTGTTGCGCCCACGCCATAGGTGTATCCGGTGACATTGCCGCTGTTGATCGTGCCGCCGTTCGTATTCAGGGTTACGGTATAGGTCGGGGCTGTCCACTGTACCGTCAGGGTCGTCACATCAGCCGGAACACTGTCGCCGGGTTCGTAGGAATTGCCATTGCCGTCAAGCCACATAAAGTAGCTGCCCGTATCTCCGGCCGGGCGGGTCATGCCGTCGGACGCAGGCGCGGTAAACTCGCTGCCGGTTTTCACGATGATCTGAATAGCATCGGAGCTGCCGCCCAGCTTGCCGCCGCCAAGGTCAAGGGTAACGACCTTCAGTCCGTCAGGACCCAGTGTGTCAGGGTTCAGGACTTCAAGGACGGGGCGGAAACCGACGACCGGGAAGGAGCTCCCAGCATAGTCGTGGCTCCAGCTGCGGGCCGAACTGTACCCGCGAACCGCACGATACCACAATTCGTAACTTGATGTGTCCTGCCCCCACGAATACATTTTATTCCAGTTTTGGATATATCCGCTGTTCTTGTCCAGCACCGCGTCCCACTCATTGCTTTGGGGCGTACCGCACTCTGAATCGCCTGAACCGGTAAACCCACTTCCACAAGACGGTGCGCGCAGGGTATAGTCCACGCCGCCGGCGACATAGTCCTTGCCGAAAATCAGGCTCGCAGTATCTAAGTTATTCCAGTTTACCTTATGCGTTACGGCATAGTCCGCCACAAACAGGCTGTGAGCGTATTTGTTCTGCTGTGCATACTCCTCGGTGGTTGCCATTGCTGATGTGAGCTTGTAGGCGTTCACCGTACCCACATAGGTGAAAGGCACATAATGCAGCGTGCTGTCCGGCAGGCTGCCGTTTGCCGTTCCGGGAATATTCATCGCCGAAAGGTCAAAATAGTATCTGCCGCCGGGGGCAAGGGTGAACTGCTCGTCAGGCTGATTTTCCACCGTCAGCGCAATGTCTGTGAAATTACTTGCATAATCGGTATTATAATCGCCGTTATACTGTTCGCTGAAGACCTTCAGGGTATAGTCGCCCGGCGCAAGGTCAGACGGGATTTTGATTTCAACCGTTCCGCTTTCGGCAGTAGGCTGTGCTACTCTGCCATAATACCGTGTGCCGCTGCTATCCGCAATGATGGCGGAGATATATTCATTTATCCCTGTGGTCGCCCCGGTGTAATTCAGCGTAACGGTATCGTCGGGGGCGCCGCTGACAGCTTTTTCCGTTACGGCAAAATTGCGGCTACTATCTAAAAGTGTCAATTTCCACTCATTGCCGCTGTATTCGGAAATCGGGGTCAAGCCTCCTTCGGGCTTGCCGCCCACGGCAGCAGATGCAAAAAGGACAGAGTTCAGATTTAAGTTAAAAGCGGGACGAACGCCAAACTCCTTGGAAGTAGAGTATCCACCATAGTAGCGGACTTCACCTCTACCAGCCACAAAGGCAGTGGAATAGTCTTCGTCTGGGGAGCGCAGCCACCAATAGCTTGACGCCCAACCCGGATGCTCGGGATCCACGACACGCAAATCGTTGTTTACCGCATTAGCCTCTTTTGAGGAAAGCGGCCAAAAAACAGCATTGCTTACCGCAGGACCCGCTACACCGTCGGTATTTTCCTCATCGTAGTTTCCGCTTGCAAGGGTCCGTTTTTCAACAGCATCGGTTTCTTTCGCCGTCAGCTTATCCGCAAGCGCGTCTATTGCCTCTTTCAACGCGCTGTCCGCATAAGCGTTGCTCGCACCGAACTTTGACAACCCCATGTTATTTGCCGCAAGCAGGGTCATATTCCCGGCTGTGCCGGCTGCACTGTTTCCGTCATAGTCGATGACGCGCCATGCACCGGGATTATTTTCATGGTCTTGCCCGAAATACACGGTCGGTGCGGTCGCTGTGTTTACATTTTTACTTAGTGCGTCTGTGCCGAGCTGTATCGTCTTTTGCAAACGCAAGCGCAGCGTGCTTTCCTTCTGAATATTGTAATCTGCCAGCGTGCGCCCGTTCTCAAGCTCTTTTTCGCCCAAAAACAGTCTTTGCGCATCGGGAGAAAAGCCTGTTTTTTCCTGAATTTTCTCCTTGATATTGTCAATGCTGTCGCCCGACACAACCTCGAGCGATAAGTTTGCCTGACCGACAATGGTCAAGTCAATATAAATCTCAATTGCGCTTGCCATCATCGGTACAAAGCTCATCATCATACAAAAGGCGAGCAGGATACTAAGTATTCGTTTTTTCATATTCTATTACCTCCGTTTTCGTGTATGTCGGCTCAGTCAAGAGCAGTTATTGTAATAGTACCTCTGAAGCCACCGAGATAAGTATTGTATGCCGAATTTTCAAACCACAACTGCAATGTAATGTCTTTATTTGACGCATCATACATTCTGTTGAAATTAAAGGAATGTTGATCATTGGTATACGGTATTTTTGTCCCGTCCCTTTTTATTCGTGTAAGCTCCCTGCACAGATCGTCATCATAACCGTCTGTCATCTGAATAGAGTAATTGCCGCTGTTGTTAAATTCGTTTGAACCAACTTCGAGAGAACCGCTTAAGCAGACATTGTAAATATGTCCTTTTTTGAGGGTAATATTATTCCTGTAGGATGAAATCAAGCCGCCCTTGTTTATTTTTTCGTAGACAGAAATATTGACACGACTGTTATTCAGTACTGTCCTCGGAGAGTTTGCCTCTCCGTAAAAATATCCCGAACAGCTGCCGTTCTGACCGGCGTCGCCCTTGTCGCCTTTATCGCCCTTGTCGCCTTTGTCACCCTTATCGCCTTTGTCGCCTTTGTCGCCGGGGTCACCTTTGTCGCCCTTTTCTCCCTTTTCGCCGTCTGTGCCGTCAACACCGTCTGTGCCGTCAACACCTGCGGCTTTTACACCGGTGTCGATTTCTCCGATCCACCAGTTGCCGTTTTCGCCGATAAAAGGTGTTTTACCGTCTTTGCCGTCAGAGCCGTTTTGCCCGTTTATTCCGTCCTTACCGTCGGCTCCGTCTTTGCCGTTTATACCGTCGGCTCCGTCCTTGCCGTCGGCACCGTCAATTCCGTTAATGCCGTCGACACCGTCTTTGCCGTCCTTGCCGTCAAGACCGTTTTTCCCGTCTATGCCGTCCTTGCCGTCGACACCGTCCTTGCCGTTAATCCCGTCTTTGCCGTCTTTGCCGTCAATACCGTTCTTTCCGTCAATGCCGTTAATGCCGTTCTTTCCGTCGGTGCCGTTAACGCCGTCTTTTCCGTTCTCGCCGTTTATTCCGTTCTTACCGGCTTTCCCGTCAACGCCGTTAATTCCGTCCTTGCCGTTTTCTCCGGAGGCACCACGCAGCTCGGAAAGCGCCACAAGGTCGCGCCAGTCGGCTTCATCGCTGTATTTCCACTGAACCGCCGTGCCGCTGTTGCGCACCTCCGGCAGTGCGGCACCGGTTTTTTTCGCTTTGCCGCATCCTGCGACAAAAAGAATGAAAAGCACCAAAAGCATACCTGTGAGCAGTTTTTTCCCTGTTCTCATCTTCTTTCCTCCGTTTCGCCGTCCGTAGACAGCTTAAAGTCATATTTCATTTCAAGCATGGCAAACAGCTTATGCATAACCGTAACGGCAAGCCCCCGAATATCAATCGAGCCGATAAAAGCAAGCACCTTTGCCTGTTCTTCATCCGGTACACGATATACTCTCATTGATGCCACCAGAAACCTGCTGAGCTTGCGCTCCAACGGGAAATGAATATCACATTTGCGAGCCATATAGTTACGCATAAGTCCTGCCGTGCCGATTTCCATTTCGTAAAAGTCACTTTCGCTGTAATCGGGGAAATTTGCTCCGAAAATCTGCTTTAATTCCGCCGTGGTGTGCAGATAGATGAATTCCGCCGTGTCGGGCTGAGAATATGCTTCAATATAGATTTCTCGCAGGTTCTCGTTAAGCTCCGTTAGCGTGAGCTGAAGAGACGTTTCCACCGCATAGGCGTATACGGGCGGCAGCTTTTTGTCCGCAATGCTCCTCGCCACGTCAAATTGACCGCCGAACATCGATTCGGTCAAATCCAGCAAGATTTTGTCCTTGGTCGGAAACAGATTTAAATAGCTGCCCCTTGCGACGCCTGCTTCCTCGACTATTCGACTGACGGAGGTGTTTTTGTATCCCTCCTCCAAAAACAACCGAACGCACGCCGTTAAGATTTTTCTTTTTGTTTCATTGCTGTTTCTACGCAAATATATCACCTGTTTATAATATTATTAGTATGCATACCAATAATATCATATAGAATACAAAAAAGCAAGATAATGTTGATTATTAGTCCGTTATGAGTAGGTCTTGCTTAAAATAAACGTTTTTTCATATAATAATGCACTTAACCCCTCGGATAATGCAGACGCATATCCGAGGGGTCTTGGCCGTTTCTGTATCAAATTATATTGTTTTGAGGTGCTTTTCTAGGGCTCAGCTGCTTGATTATATAAAATAAGATGCGGGAGACTCTCTGTTATTCGCATTCGCATATACTTTTTCTTGTGTGCAAAATCGAAGAGGGCGTTACCGAAAATTCGTCAAGCCCCCATTTGCAAAGCAAGGGAATAAGACGTGTATCGGCTGCCGCTTCTCCGCACATTCCGACGGGGATGCCTGCCTTTTTGGCGTTTTTGATTGTCGTTTCGATAAGGCGCAGAACCGCAGGCTGAATCGGGTCATACAGCTTTGAAACAGCGGCGTTTCCTCTGTCAACAGCCATGGTGTAGCCCGTCAGGTCGTTTGTGCCGATGGAAAAGAAATCAACCTCTTTTGCAAGCAAATCGGAAATTATTGCCGCCGACGGAGTTTCTATCATAACGCCCACGGGAATGTCGGCGAATTTAAGGCCCTCATTTTTAAGCTCATCTTTGCATTCTTCGATAAGGGCTTTTGCTCTGCGAACCTCGTCAAGTGTCGTTACAAGCGGAAGCATAACCTTTATGTTTCCGAAAACCGCTGCGCGGAGAATTGCACGAAGCTGAATTTTGAAAATTTTAGGGTTGTCAAGGCAGTATCTTATCGCGCGGTGCCCGAGAAACGGGTTGTCCTCTTTTTCGATTTTAAGGTAATCTATCGCTTTATCTCCGCCTATATCGAGTGTGCGAATGATAACCTCCTTGCCGTCCGTTATCTTTGCGACGGTTGAATATGCTTCGTACTGCTCCTGCTCCGTGGGAAGAGAGGCTCTGTCCATAAACAGAAATTCCGTTCTGAAGAGGCCTATGCCCTCGCCGCCGTTTTGCAATACGTTCTGTGCGTCTTCAGCCTTGCCGATGTTGCCGTACACATGCTTTTTTACGCCGGATTTTGTAACGGTTTCTTTTGAGAAGTATTCGTTGAGGCTTTCTTTTTCCTTCAGATATGCCGCCTGCTTGGTTCTGTATTCTTCAAGCTCTTCCTCTGTGGGGTCGGTAAATACTTTCCCCTTGAAGCCGTCTGCAATAATCATATCGCCGTCCGAGATTTTTTCAACCGCATTGACGACCGACAAAACGGCGGGTATGCCCATGGCACGGGCGAGTATTGCGCTGTGACTCGTAACGCCGCCGACCTCGGTGATAATTGCGGAAACATTTTCTCTGTTTATTTGTGACGTCATGGACGGGGTGAAATCCTTGGCGATGAGAACAGAGCCCTTCGGTACGGATGAAATATCCACACTTTTTACACCCAGAAGAATGCGCAAAAGGCTGTCTCTTATATCCTTTACATCCGAGGCGCGTTGGCGCGTAAGCTCGTCGTCAACGCCGGAGAACATATCGATAAACATCGTGCATATGCTGTCAACCGCCGCTTCGGCAACAGAGCCGTTGTCGATTGCTTCTTCCATCTGTGCGAGCATAAACGGGTCCTCAAGCATAACAAGATGTCCCTCGAGTATCTCCGCCTCTTTATTTCCGGCATTCTTTTTAAGCTCCGACACAAGTGATTTTGTTTCGTCGGAAAAGTCGGCGACTGCCGAGTGCAGACGCTTTTTTTGATGATCCGAATCGGTAAATTTTACGGATGAATAGTCAAGGTTTGTGTCCCTTATAACAACGGCCTTGCCGATTCCGAAGCCTTGAGATGCGCCGATTCCTTTAAGCATTAAACCCACCCTTTCATTAAGCCGCGGCAATATTATTCTTCGCCGAAGCCCGATGTGATAAGCTCTTCGGCTTTTTTGAGCATTTCGTTTTCGTCTGCGCCGCTGCACTCTACGGTGATTTCGCTTCCGCATTTGATGCAGCCTGCCATTATATTCATAATGCTCTTGCCGTTGATCCTTTTACCTCCGAAAACAATGTCAACGTCCGAAGAGAATTTAGACATTTCTGTTACAAAGGTGTTTGCCGGACGCATATGAAGTCCCATTTTATTAGTGATTGTAAAAGTTTTCTGTACCATAATAATTCTCCTTATGTTTAATACCTGCCGAGAGGATGATGCCCCTCGGCACGGTTTTTGATTGTTTGTTATACGGATTCTTTACGATCCTTTTTAAGAAGACCGAGCATCAGCGCTCCGACAACCGAGCCTGCAATAAGGGCTACGATATAGAGAAGCGGATGGTCGCATACTATAAATGTGAAGATTCCGCCGTGAGGTGCGGGGCATGTAACGTTGAACAGCGATGTAAGAGCACCTGCGACAGCAGAGCCTACTAAGCATGAGGGGATAACTCTGACCGGGTCGGAAGCGGCGTAGGGGATAGCACCCTCCGTAATGAAGCACAGACCCATAAGATAGTTTACGGGGCCTGATTTGAGTTCTTCCGATGTCCACTTCTTCTTGTTGAAGGTTGTCGAAAGTGCGATTGCAATCGGGGGAACCATACCGCCTATCATAACAGCCGCCATAATCCATGTGTTGCCGTCGGCTATTGCAGCCGTGCCGAAAACATAAGCCGCCTTGTTGAACGGGCCGCCCATATCCGTTGCCATCATTGCCGCAAGTACTATGGAAAGAAGTATTTTGCTTGTATCGCCGAGCGACGAGAGGAACGAGGAAAGACCGGAGTTGACAACGCCTATAACGGGATTTATAAGACACATAAGAAGGCCCATGATAAGCGTGCCGAAAAGAGGATAGATAAATACGGGCTTTATTCCGTCCATTGATTTCGGAAGCCAAGAAAATGCCTTTTTGAGGAGATTTACAATAATACCGGCGAGGAAGCCTGCGAGCAGAGCACCGAGGAAGCCCGACACCGCTTTGTCGTCTCCGACAAGGCTTTGGTTTTCAATCAGCGAGCTGAAGGTGTAACCGTTTGCCGCAAATACGCCGCCTATCATACCGGGCAAAAGACCAGGTCTGTCGGCAACGGACGATGCGATATAAGCCGAAAGAATGGGGAGCATAAGCGCAAATGCCGCTTTGCCTATCCAGAATACAATTGCCGCAACGGGACTTGTGAAGCCGAAGGTTCCGCCGACATCGGCATTGCCTGCAAGCGTATCGAACAGGAAGCCGAGAGCTATGAGAACTCCGCCGCCGACAACGAACGGGAGCATATGCGAAACACCGTTCATGAGATGCTTATAAAGTTTGTGCCAGCCGCTTTCCTTTTCGTCATCATCAATAGGCTGCTTTTCACTTTCGTCGGCGTGATATATCGCGGCTTTTCCGTCAACGATTCTTTTGATAAGCTCCTCGGGCTTGTTTATTCCGTTTGAAACCGAGGTCTTTACAACGGGCTTGCCGTCGAAACGTGCCATTTCGACGTTTTTATCTGCGGCAATGATTATTCCGTCACATTCTTCGATTTCCTTTTTTGTGAGCACGTTTTTAGCACCGCCGGAGCCGTTGGTTTCGGCTTTGAGCGGATAGCCTAATTTTTCGCCCGCTTTTTCAAGTGCCTCTGCCGCCATATAGGTATGCGCTATACCCGTCGGACAGGCTGTAACTGCAAGTATTCTGTAACCGTTCGGCTTTACTTCGGGCTTTACCGCTTCCTCGGGGTATTTCTCCGCTTCCTTTTTGTCGATTATTTCTAAAAATTCGTCCGTCGTTTTTGCGCCCCGTAGAGCCGCGCAAAATTCCGGTTCCATAAGCATTACCATAAGACGGGAGAGTATTTCGAGATGTAAATCTCCGTCAACGGGAGCGGCAATCATAAACAAAATGTCCGAGGGCTTGGAGTCGGGAGCACCGTAATCAACGCCGTTCGGAACCGTTATCGCCGAAAGACCGGGAGTCTTTACGCTGTCCGATTTTGCGTGCGGAACGGCAATTCCTTCTCCGATTGCGGTCGAGCCCTGAGCCTCTCTTGCAAGGATAGCCTCCTTGTACGCCGCCTTGTCGGCAAGATTTCCTGCCTTTTCGTGCAGGGAAATCAGCTTGTCGATTGCCTCTTCCTTGTCGGTGAGAGAAACATTAAGAGCAATCGCATCCTTTTTTAATAAATCGATGATTTTCATAAGTATTCCTCCTTATTTATACTCCGCGTTAAAGACGCGTTCAATTTCTTCACGGGTTGCAAGCTTTTCTGAAAAGGCCGTTGCGTTTCCGCACGCCGAGCCGAGTCTTAAAGCGTAGGAATAGTCGGCGGTCTTGATATATCCTGCCGTAAAGCCTGCTACCATACTGTCTCCGCAACCGACGGAGTTTATGAGTTTGCCCTTTGCGTTGCCTATTTTGTGGACGCTTCCGTTTTCGTCCGTAAGCATTGCACCGTCCTTTGCCATTGAAACAAGCACGTTTTTAGCACCCATTTCCTGAAGCTTTTTCGAATATTTTACAATGTCATCGTCGCTTTTAATTTGGACCGAGAACAGGTCGCCGAGCTCGTGATGATTCGGCTTTATTAAAAACGGTTTGTATTTGAGCACGTTTTTGAGCAGATCGCCCGTTGCGTCAACCACGCAGTTTATATCTCTGTCGCTGACTCTCTCAAGTATTTGCTCGTAAATGTCATCGGGGAGGGTGTTCGGGATAGAGCCTGCGAGGATAAGGTAATCTCCGCTCTTTATGCCGTCAAGCTTTCTTAAAAAGCTCTGCATATCATCTTTTGTGATTTCGGGGCCGCAGGCGTTCAAATCAATTTCCTTGTCGGCCTTAATTTTGACGTTTATTCTCGTATCGCCGTTTTTAAGATAATTAAAGTCGCAACTGATATTGTCGTTTTTGAGCATTTCTTCAAGCTTTTTTCCGGTAAAGCCTCCGAGAAAGCCGAGTGCCGTGTTGGGAATTCCGAGCTGTGTGAGTATGACCGACACGTTGATGCCTTTTCCGCCGTAATAGATTTCTTCGCCGTCCGTACGGTTTATGTCGTCGGTTCTGAGAGCTTTGAGCTTCATCACATAGTCGAGAGCCGGATTCAGAGTAACGGTGTAAACCATTAAGCAGTTACCTCCTTCACTACCGTTTTTGATTTAAGCTGTTCGTCATCGCATTTGTCGCAGACTATACACGCCGCAGCAACCGGTGAAAATGATACCGCCGAAACTTTTCCGAACTTTGTGTGGTCGCAAAGCACATAGGTTACAAAGCTTCGCTCTATGGCAACGGCTTTCAGCATTGCCTCCTCGGTGTCCGGGGTTGTAAAGCCCTGCTTTTCGCTGACTCCGTTTGTTCCGATGAACGCTTTTGAAAAGTTATATTTCTGAAGATTTGAAGCGGCTACTAAGCCTATGATTGCCTCGGTTGTGCTTTTTAATTCACCGCCGATAACAAAAACCTTGCAGCCATTGGCCGTCAGCTCCTTTGCATGGGCGATTCCGTTGGTTACAAAGGTTGCTTTGGAAGAGGAAATATATTTGGTCATAAGAAAGGTGGTCGTGCCTGCGTCGATAAAAACGAAATCATCATCATTTATCTGCGATGCGGCATATTTTGCTATTGCTTCCTTTTCGTTTATGTTCATCAGCGATTTTTTGTCGAAATCCTCCTCGTTGTGGAGAAATTCCTGCCCGAGAACAGTCGCACCGCCGTGAACCTTGTTTATTTTCCCGAGCTGGGAAAGAGCCAAAAGGTCACGCCTTATCGTAGATTCGCTTGTTTCGAATTTTTCGGCAAGCTTTGAAACGGTAACCGAGCCGTTCTGACGCAGAATTTCAAGTATCTGCGCTCTTCTGTCGGTTGTAAGCATATTCACACCTCCGATATCTCTGTTGTGCCTTAATTATACAGAAACGTTCAAATACAGTCAATATCGCGCAATAAAATTCAGCGTTTATGCTTATATTGTGCCCGTTTTGTTATCTAATATGCAATATTATTGAACCGTAAATGCGCACTTTTGCACGTTTTAAATTTTTCAATCATAAAAATACGCATCGGATAACATAAAAAAATCCGCCCGAAAGGCGGACGACATCAGTCATAAATTCCGTTAGCAGACGGAAAAAGCCAATGAAAAACTGCGGCTTTTTCGTTTTTCTCGTTTTTGACAAAAATAAAAAACCGAAAGCCCTTGAAAACAAAGGCTTTCGGCATTGCTTGTGGCGCGCCAAAAGGGATTTGAACCCCCGACCTTCCGCTTAGGAGGCGGACGCTCTATCCAGCTGAGCTATTGGCGCAAATATTAACGCATAGAATTGTAACAGAATAACCGCGTTTTGTCAATGAAAGGGACTGTAAAAAAGTGAATTTCACAGTCCCTGATTATATATTGTATATTATACGTTCCAGCTGTTTATGTATTTCTCCTGCTCCGGGGTGAGCGCATCAATTGTTATACCCCATGACGCGAGTTTCATTTCCGCAACGCGGCAGTCTATCTCCTCCGGAACAACGTTTACACCGTCTTTCAGCTTGTCGCGATTTTCAACGGCGTAGCGCGCGGAGAGTGCCTGCAGGGCAAAGCTCATATCCATAATTTCGGCAGGATGGCCGTCGCCTGCGGCAAGATTTACGAGTCTGCCCTCGGCGAGGAGATTTACCCATGCGCCTGTCGGCATTTTATAACCCATTATGTTGTCGCGCTTTAATTCCTTTTCCGTCGCGAGCCTCTCGAGGTCGTCGATGTTGATTTCCACGTTGAAGTGACCTGCGTTGCAAACTATTGCGCCGTCCTTCATATTGAGGAACGCTTTTTCGGTGATGACATTGTCGCAGCCTGTCACGGTTATAAAGAAATCGCCGTACTTCGCCGCCTCAACCATAGGCATTACGGAGAAGCCGTCCATAACCGCCTCCATCGCCTTGATTTTGTCAATTTCCGTGACAATCACCTTTGCGCCGAGAGCTTTGGCACGCATTGCAACGCCCTTGCCGCACCAGCCGTAGCCTGCCACTACCGCGGTTTTACCGGCAACTATCAGATTTGTTGTCCTGTTTATGCCGTTCCATACGGACTGACCCGTGCCGTATCGGTTGTCAAACAGATATTTGCACTTGGCGTTGTTCACGGCAATCATCGGGAAACGAAGCTTGCCGTCGTTTTCCATGGCTTTGAGGCGGATAATTCCCGTAGTTGTCTCCTCACAGCCGCCTATAACGCCGCTTGTGAGGTTCGGGTATTCGTTGTGAATGGTGTTTACGAGATCGCCGCCGTCATCGATTATCACGTTGGGACCGCATTCGAGGACTTTTTCGATGTGCGCGTGGTATTCTTCCGCCGATGCGCCGTGCTTTGCAAATACATTGAGGCCGCCCTTTACGAGTGCCGCTGCAACGTCGTCCTGAGTTGAGAGCGGATTGCTGCCCGTAATATACATATTTGCGCCGCCTGCAGCGAGAACGCGGCAGAGATATGCGGTTTTGGCTTCAAGGTGAACCGACAGCGCAACTTTAAGTCCATTAAAGGGCTTGTCTGCCGAAAATTCCTTCTCGAGTGCGCGCAAAAGCGGCATATTCGCCTTTACCCACTGTATTTTTCTTTCACCGGATTCGTAAAGCCCGATGTCTTTTATTTCGCTCATATTTTGTACCACCTAAAATTTTATTGTTCAATTATACTATAAAAGACGGAGATAGGCAAATTAAAATTGCTTTATCTGTTGACTTTACAAATCAAGTGTGCAATAATACTCTTGATTTATAATCTAACGGATGGTGATAAAATGAAAAGTATGTCTGTAAGAATAACATCCGCAGTTATTGCGCTTATTATGATAGCTTGTGTTTTTTCGTCATGCAAGTCAAAAAAGGACGGCGACGAGGAAATAACGAGAAGTAATCAGGTTATAGCGGGTCCCGTGACCACAGCCGAAAACGGCGAGGCCACAACCGGCGAAGAGACCACCGGCGGTGAAACCACCGCGGCGGCAACCACAGCAGCGGCAAAAGCTTCGTCCTCGCTGAATGTTCCGTCGGTCACAACGCCTGATTTTAACAACACAACATCTGCAAGCGGAAACAGCGCCGCAAGCTCTATGGGCTCTTTGGGCACTGCGGTGCTCGGTGCTCTTGCGAACGCCGATCCCGAGACTTTGGCTGCTTTTGTAAACAATATGGGCTTCGGTTACGATGCAGAGCAGGGCATTTTTTATTCGCTTATGGATTCCTGGCAGAGAGACGCCAACTTTATCAGTCAGTACGACAAGTACGCAGCAATTTTCGGCAATATGAGATACCTCACAACGACCGTTGATTTCTACTATGACGGTCTTGATTGGAGAATTCAGCTTTGGAAGGGTCAGTACGGTCCCTTCGGCGGCGGTGAGGTCGGCGTTTACACAAAGGACCCCGAGACCAACGACAAGCTTTACAATTGTGCCGACAACGACCATTTGCTCAATATGTATTACGATTTGTATTTGACTCCTAATACATATGCCGTGAAGAACAGATTTTTCTATCGCGATGCGTGGACGGGCGGCGGCCATTGGTGGCTCACCGGCTTTAAGATGGGCTCCGTAAATCCCAATGAAATGGTTATGAGCCTTAAAATCAGAATGCGTTCAAGAAAAATGGCGAACGCTTTTGAGAACGGCCTTCAGACTGCGGGCTTCTATAGGGGCGACGCTACCTCGAATTACGATTCTTATTACCGCAACGATACGGAGTTTTACATACTCTGGTATCATACCGGCAATCGTAATTATTGATAATCGGCTTAACACAGGCTATCTCAGTTTTGGGGTAGCCTGATTTTTCTTTAAAGGAGATATTTATGAAAGGCAAGTTTTTTGCGTTTACTTCAAGGCTCAAATATATAAACCGCTGGGCACTTATGCGCAACACAACATATGAAAATTTGAGTCAGCACTCGGGCGAGGTTGCCACAATAGCGCACGCCCTCGCCGTTATAGGAAATAAGCGACTCGGCAAAGAATACAATGCCGAGCGCGCCGCTCTTTTGGGGCTTTATCACGACACCCCCGAAATCATAACGGGAGATATGCCCACTCCCGTAAAATATTACAGCAGCGAGATGCGCTCCGTTTTCGGTATGGTCGAAAAGGAGGCCTGCCAAAGGCTTTTGAATATGCTGCCGGACGATTTGAGCGAGGAGTTTTCACCGCTGTTTTTCAAGGAGAAACGCGACGCGGAGCTGTGGCGGCTGATAAAGGCGGCGGATAAGCTGAGTGCCTACATCAAGTGCATAGAAGAACGCAAGGCAGGCAACTGTGAATTTGAGGATGCCGAAAGGACAATAAGAAAAACGCTCGACGAGAGCGAATGCAGGGAAGCGCATATATTTTTGGAGGAATTTATTCCTGCATATGAGCTGCCGCTCGATAAGCTTAAATGATTGCTTTAAAGGACTTTTCGGAAAACGGTGTCCGCTGTTTTTTGCAAAAACATCATTCCCGTGCGGTCAAATTAAAATTTTTTCTCGACTTATCCGAGAAAGTGTGCTAAAATAATAGACAAATGTAAATTAAGTGAATTGGGAATAACTTTAGGGAGCTGATTAAATGAAAGCAAGCGAAAGCAATCCGAATTATCCCTCAAAAGTCAGGGAAATGACGAATTACACAATTCGCGAAATCAAAAAGGTCTGCAAGGATATAGGTCCTCGCCCGTCCGGAGAAGAAAATGAGCGCAAGGCTCAGGACTATGTTGCGGACTCTATGTCAAAGGTAGCCGACTCTGTTGTCAAGGAGAAATTTGAGCTTCACCCGAAGGCGTTTATGGGCTGGGTGCCGCTCGATGTAATTCTTATGACAATCTCGGTAATTTTGACTCTTTTGAGCTACTTTGACGTATTGCCGAGCGCGTCAACGGCGTTTTCCGCTGTTTCCGTAGTGCTCACATCTCTCGCAATCATATTCACGTTTTTTGAGTTTCTGCTTTATAAAAAGTTTCTCGATCCGTTTTTTCCGAAAAGAGAGACTTACAATGTAGTCTGCACAAGAAAAGCGGCAGGCGAGACAAAGCGCCGCATTGTATTCAGCGGACATATCGACTCCGCTTACGAATGGTATTTTACTCATCTCGGCGGCGGCAAGCTGCTCACTACTATGATAGCCCTCGCATTCGGCGCAATTGCCATTACTCTTGCGGCATCAATAGTATCGTTCTTTGATGTTCCGAACGGCGTAAGGGTTACGGCAATAGTCGTTTTGTTTGTCTGCCTTATTCCCATACTTATGTGCAGCAAGTTCGTAAACTGGAAGCTCTGTGTTCCCGGTGCTAACGACAATCTCACGGGTGTGTTCGCGTCTATGTCGGTTTTGCGCTATATGGCGGCAAATGACATCAGATTTGAAAATACCGAGGTTGTATGTGTTTCCATGGCGTGTGAGGAGGCAGGTCTCCGCGGGGCTAAGGAGTACGTTAAAAAGCACTGCGGCGAGGACGATGTCGAGACTGTGTTCGTAGGAACCGACACCCTTCGCGATTTTGACGATATGGGCGTTTACAACAAGGATATGACAGGCACCGTAAAGCTTGACAAGCAGGCTGCGGCCATGGTTAAGCACGCGAGCGATATTGCAGGCTACAATCTTCCGTACAGCAGCGTATTCTTCGGCTCATCCGATGCTGCGGCAATTCAGCAGGGCGGTATGAAGGCGGTTGCTTTGGCTGCCATGGACCCCACTCCGGCGAGATATTACCACACAAGAGGCGATACAGCCGACAATCTTGACCCCAAAACCATCGAGGCCGGCATCAACATTCTTCTTGAAACCGCGTTCCTCTATGACAGCGAGGGCTTAAAGGACGAATATTGATTTAAAATAATCGAAATGAAATGCGGAACGCGAAAAAGAGCGTTTCGCATTTTTTTGTTTTTTCTGTTGTTAAATCCGGAAAAATCTGTTACAATGAAAAAGTATACTTATATATTATTGTAAGGGGCGTTATTATGGGAAAAACCGTAAAATTATTATCCGTCATTACGGCGTTTGTGCTTATTGCGGCAATGTTTTCGTCATGCAGCATCGGCGCAGGAGGCGATGAGCCTGAAAAAGCATATGTGAAAACAGATCTTCACGACGCAGAATTTACGTTTACATACGCACAGTTGAAGCCGGTTTTTTCACCTGATAAAATAAGCGATCTGACGGCTTTGTTTGAGAATACCGACGATATAAATGACGACAGTACGGTACAGCTCAATTACAATGACATTCGCTCTCGTTATTATGATAATAACCGCGATATATTCGACGGCATAATGAATCTTCTTTCCGACAGCGAAAAAGCTCTGCTCTATGATAATTCGGAGGCGGTACTCAATTATTTCAACGAAAATTTTAACCGAGTCAAGACCGAGAGACCGCAAACCGAACCGAAAGAGGACTTTTGGATAGACAACGACACCGTAAAAATATCAGGTGAGGAGTCAAAGACTCTCAATAACGCCTTCAAGCTCTATAAGGATTTTGTTCAGAAGGGGCTTAAGGATGATTATTTCCCCGAGGCCGTGGGCGAAAAATATGAACAGGGTACGGACCTTACCGATAAGGTCTATCTGCTTGGCGACAGCTGTGCCTCGCGCCTTACCATGGACGATGTCCAGTCGGTAATTACTTCGCTCACACCCACATATGAAAAGGACACCGATGAAAACAACGTGCCCGTTTCTTATAGCCGCACAATTATAATAACGCTCAAAAATGACCCGTCTGCCGTAGCACACGCGTTTTCTCCGCATGATAAAAGTGCGATTTTGTCCGAGCTTAAAAAGGGTGAGAGCTATTTTTCGGTGTCGGATTATGAGATAGCATACAATTCACCGGTAATAATTGCTACGTTTGACGCCGTTACCGACGAGGTGGCAAAGGTTGAATTCTACAAGAATATGACGATAACGTCTTATGCAAAGGGCGAGGGGAGTCTCTCGTATATAGGTGACAGAACCGTGACCTTTAACTGCACAGACAATATGAATTATACCTTTAACTGGCACCCGTCCGAGGAAGATAAATAAACGGCCGTAAAAGCATTAAAAGGATGTAAAAACCGAGTTTTTACATCCTTTTTTTTCAGACTTAAAATATCCGTGAGCAAAAGCTTTTTCTCGCTTTACCGATTCTTATTCGACAAATTTCGACATTTATGTACCCATTTTTCGACATTTTTGCACTTTTGCTGATTTTCAAAAACCAAAATGATATAATTTGAGAACAAAGACGGGGGAGATAAAGTGAGCCTCCCCTTGCGGACGTCTTTGATGTTTTTTATGTTTCTCCTCTAAAAAGAGACCGTACAGAATCTCTCCGATT